>VFQR01000219.1_pt1 | contig 110136 bp, 106 predicted proteins | sample 3512321 | NCBI WGS metagenome assembly VFQR01 (sample SAMN10412374, study PRJNA504923) | tailings metagenome | isolation source: Relicate 3 Philex TSF1 revegetated site | place: Philippines: Tuba, Benguet | collected 2017-08-29 | reverse complement strand
CGTTGAGGTCGCTGTGGGGCAACCCGTGGAAGTTCGAGTCTTCTCGACCGCACCATCCTCCGGCACAAGGCGAACCTAGTTCGCGGGCCGACAGCGACGGCGCCGTTTACCGTCCGGCCCGGGTGGTCCATAATCGACGGCACCCCATGAACATCCAGGCCGATATCGACTTCACATTCCGGCAACGCCTCCCCGGCGAGACGCCGGAATGGCAGGTCGCGCAAGGCCTGACCGGTTACGCCGACGCGCTCGCCGCGATGGAGGCGCGCGCCGACGCCGTGGCCGCCGGCACCGCCTCCGAACTCGTCTGGCTGGTCGAGCACCCCGCCCTATACACGGCCGGCACCAGTGCTCGGCCGGAGGACTTGCTCGAACCCGGCCGCTTCCCCATCCACCAGGCGGGCCGCGGCGGCCAGTACACCTATCACGGCCCCGGGCAGCGGGTGGCCTATGTCATGCTCGACCTGCGGCGCAGGCGCCAGGACGTGCGCCTTTTCGTGCGTGCCCTCGAGGAATGGATTATCCGTGCTCTCGCCCGCCACGGCGTCACCGGGGAGAGGAGCGATGCCGGCGTCGGCATCTGGGTGCCCTCGGGAGATGGCCGTCACGACAAGATCGCGGCGATCGGCATCCGCCTGCGCCGCTGGGTCAGCTTCCACGGCATCTCGATTAATGTCGATCCCGACCTTTCGCATTTCGGCGGCATCGTGCCCTGCGGGATCAGGGGAAGCGGCGTCACGAGCCTTGCCGCGCTCGGGCGTACCACGACGATGAATACTTTCGACAAATCGCTGCGGCTCGCCTTCGAGGAGGTCTTTGGCCCGGCAGCACCCTGACCACGCGACAAAGATTCGGAGGACCGACATGAGACGCGGCCTGATCCTTTCACTCTCCCTCATCTGCTTCGGCGGAAGCGCGTTTGCCCAGTTCGACCGCGAGGCGCAGCCGGAAGGCGCAACAGGCAGCGCGTCACGGGAAGTGGTCCGTGCCGAACGGCACATGGTCGCGGCCGCGCACCCCCTCGCCGCCCAGGCCGGCCTGGAGATCCTGCGCGCGGGCGGCAGTGCGGCCGATGCGGTCGTCACTATCCAGACGGTGCTCGGCCTGGTCGAGCCGCAATCGTCCGGCATCGGCGGCGGCGCCTTCCTGCTCTGGTATGACGCCGCGGCTGGCGAGATCACGACTTTCGACGGCCGCGAGACCGCGCCGTCCGCCGCGACCGGGGAACTCTTCTTCGATGCCGACGGCGAGCCGCTTCCCTTCTTCGAGGCGGTGGTCGGCGGCCGCTCGGTCGGCGTGCCGGGCGTGCCGCGGCTTCTCGAGAGCGTTCACCAGCGCTTCGGCAAGCTGGCCTGGGAGGACGTGCTCGCGCCGGCCGTCACGCTGGCCGAGCAAGGGTTTGAGGTGACGCCGCGCCTGCACGGGCTGCTGCAGGCGGAACTCGGGCGCCTAGACCGCGACCCCGCCTCCACCGAATACTTCTTCGGCCCCGATGGCCTGCCGAGGCCGGTCGGCGAGCGGATGGCCAATCCGGAATATGCCGACACGCTGCGAACGCTGGCGAGCGAAGGCGCCGACGGCTTCTATTCCGGACCGGTCGCCGAGGCGATCGTAGCGGCCGTCCGCGACCATCCGGAGAACCCGGGCCTACTGACGCTGGAGGACATGGCCGCCTACCGCGTCGTCGAGCGTCCGGCCGTCTGCGTCGTCTATCGCGAGGAGCACGACATCTGCGGCATGGGCTCGCCATCCTCCGGCGGGCTCACCATCGGGCAGATCATGGGCGTTCTGACCCATTTCGATCTCTCCGGCGGCCCGGAGGATGCCGGAAGCTGGCAGCTCATCGGCGATGCCAGCCGCCTCGCCTTCGCCGACCGCAACCGCTACATGGCCGACAGCGACTTCGTGTCGATGCCGCAGGGGCTTGTCGATCCCGCCTATCTGTCGCAGCGGATGAGGCTGATCGAGCCCGGCCGCGCGCTCGCGCAGGACGCAGTCACCGCCGGCGATCCGCCATGGGACCGCACCGAACTGCGTCTCGACGGGCTCGAGTACGACCGGCCGGCGACGACGCATTTCGTCGTGGTGGATGACGAGGGCAACATCGCCTCGATGACGTCGTCGATCGAGAGCGCATTCGGTGCCCGCATCATGGCCGCCGGCTTCCTGCTCAACAACCAGCTGACCGACTTCGCCTTCTCGCCCGAGAGCGCCGGCGAGGCCGTCGCCAACCGTGTAGAGCCTGGCAAGCGTCCGCGCTCGTCGATGTCGCCGACCATCGTCCTGCGCGACGGCACGCCTGTCTACGCGCTCGGCTCGCCGGGCGGGGCCTCAATCATCCCCTATGTCGCGCGCACGCTGGTCGCGCTGATCGACTGGGACATGGACATCCAGCAGGCGATCGACCTGCCCCATCTCGTAAACACCTCCGGCACGTATGCGCTCGAGGGCGGCACTGCGGCCGAAGAGATGGCGGCGCCTCTCCAGGCTATGGGTTACGAGACGGCCGTCCGCGACCTGAACTCGGGGCTGCACGGCATCGCGATCGGACCGGAAGGGCTCGAAGGCGGCGCCGATCCGCGCCGTGAAGGCGTGGCGCTCGGCGACTGAAGCATCGGTGCTAGAGCGCGCCGACCATCACCGAAATGGAGATGACGAAGACGGAGATCGACAGGAGAGAGAACACTTCGCGAAGGACGGTCGACATGGAGACACCTCGTGATCGCTTTATGTTCCCTGTATAAACTCGTTTTGTTCCATAGGTCAAAGCGAATCGGCATATTCCGATCGCTTTGGTTAATGGCTCAGAAGTCGACCACCTTGCCGTGATCGATTGTGACCCGGCGGTCCATGCGCCCAGCCAGCTCGTGGTTGTGCGTGGCGATCAGCGCCGACAGCCCCGACTGCCGCACCAGCGCCTCCAGCGCGTCGAACACGTATGAAGCCGTGTCGGGGTCGAGGTTGCCGGTCGGCTCGTCGGCCAGCAGCAGGAGCGGCGCGTTGGCGACCGCCCTCGCGATCGCCACACGCTGCTGCTCGCCGCCGGACAGTTCCGAGGGCCGGTGCTCTGCCCTGTGGCCGATCTTCATGTAGTCGAGCAGCTGCGCCGCGCGCTTGCCCGCTTCGTCGCGGCTCAACCCGCGCACCAGCTGCGGCAGCATGATGTTCTCGGCCGCGCTGAACTCCGGCAGCAGGTGATGGAACTGGTAGACGAAGCCAATGTCGTTGCGGCGGATGGCGGTGCGCTCGTCGTCCGAAAGCGCGCCGCAGGACCGGCCGGCGAGCATCACCTCGCCGCCATCCGGCCGCTCGAGAAGCCCCGCCAGATGAAGAAGCGTTGACTTGCCTGCACCCGACGGTGCGACCAGCGCCACCATCTCCCCCTTGCCCAGCGAGAAGGCGGCATGATCGAGAATGACGAGCTCGCGCTCGCCCTGATGATAACGGCGCTCGATGCCGCTGAGTTCGAGTATCTTGCCCTGGGTGGTCATTCGTAGCGAAGCGCCTCGACGGGATCGAGCCGCGCCGCCCGCCAGGCCGGGAAGAGCGTGGCAAGGAAGGACAGGACCAGCGCCATCAGGACGACGGAGATCGTCTCGCCCGTGTCCATGCGCGCCGGCAACTGGCTCAGGAAATAGAGTTCCGGGTCGAAGATCCGCGTTCCCGACAGCCAGGAGAAGAACTCGCGGATCGTCTCGACATTGAGGCACACGACCACGCCGAGGACGACGCCGGCGATGGTGCCGGTGACCCCGATCGCGGCGCCTGTCATCACGAAGATGCGCATGATCGAGCCGCTGGTCGCGCCCATCGTGCGCAGGATCGCAATGTCGCGGCCCTTGTCCTTCACGAGCATGATCAGGCCGGAGATGATGTTGAGCGCGGCGACCAGCACGATCAGCGTCAGGATCATGAACATGACGTTGCGCTCGACCTGGAGCGCGGAGAAGAAGGTCTGGTTGCGCTGGCGCCAGTCGCTGACGAAAATCTGGCGCTGCGCGGCCTCCTCGACCGCCGGCCGCAGCTGGCCGACCCCGTCGGGGTTGTCGACGAAGACCTCGATCGAATGCGCCACGCCTTCGGCATTGAAGAACAGCTGCGCCTCCTCCATCGGCATGAACACGATCGCCGCATCGAACTCCGACATGCCGACCTCGAACACGACGTTGACACGATAGGATTTCTGGCGCGGCGTGGTGCCGAAGGGCGTGACGTCGCCTTCGGGCGCGATGAGCATGATGAAGTCGCCCTCGACGAGTCCGAGCCGGTCGGCCATGCGCGAGCCGATTGCAACCCCCTGCCCTTCGGCGAAAGCAAGCAGAGAGCCCTGGCGGATGTTGTCGGCGATCGTGCCGAGCCGGGCCATGTCCTCTGTGCGGATGCCGCGCACGAGAGCGCCTGTACCCGCCCCGATGCGGCCCGAGGCGAAGACCTGCCCTTCGATCAGCGGGATCGCCTGGATGACGCCCGGCACCCCCTCGATACGGCTGGCGACGGCGGCGTAGTCGTCGAAGCTGCGCTCGAGCGGCTGCACGACCAGGTGCCCGTTCATGCCGAGGATCCGGTCCATCAGCTCCGCGCGAAAGCCGTTCATCACCGCCATGACGATGATGAGCGTCGCGACGCCGAGCATTATGCCGATGAAGGAGATCGATGCGATGACGGAGATCACCGTCTCCTTGCGGCGCGAGCGAAGGTAGCGCCAGGCCACCATGCGCTCGAAGGTCGAGAACGGTCCCGCGCCCGATGCGGACCGGGCGGGCTTGGCTGAGGCTGTTGCGGCTACGGTGCTCATCGCTTCGGCTCGAGCGACGCGAGCAGCGTTTCGATCTTCTTCGTGTCGCGCTCGCCGGTCGCGCGGCGCTTGACCTCCACCTCGCCGGCAGCCACGCCACGGGGCCCGACGATCACCTGCCAGGGCACGCCGATCAAGTCGGCGGTGGCGAACTTGCCGCCCGCTCGCTGGTCGGTGTCGTCGTAGAGCACGTCCAGTCCGGCTGCCTGGTGGGCCGTGTAGAGCTTCTCGCACAGGCGGTCGCACTCGGCGTCGCCAACCTTCATGTTGATGATCACGACGTCGAATGGGGCGACCGATTCCGGCCAGACGATGCCGTTCTCGTCATGGCTCGCCTCGATGATCGCCGCCACGAGGCGCGAGGGGCCGATGCCGTAGGACCCCATGGAGACAACGTGCTCCTTGCCGTCGGGGCCGAGCACCTTGGCGTTCATCGGCCCGGAATATTTCTCGCCGAAATGGAAGATGTGGCCGACCTCGATGCCGCGCGCAGACAGACGCTGGTCCTCCGCCACGCTGCCCCAGGCGGCCTCGTCGTGCATCTCGTCGGTGGCGGCATAGGGTGCCGTCCAACGCTCCACGATATCGGAAATCTGCGCATCGTCTCCGAAATCCGTGTCGGCGCCCGGCACCGGCAGGTCGAGGAAGCGCCGCTCGCAGAAAACCTGGCTCTCCCCGGTGGACGCCAAGATGATGAACTCGTGGCTGAGGTCGCCCCCGATCGGCCCCGTATCGGCGCGCATGGGGATCGCCTGCAGCCCCAACCGCTCGAAGGTCCGCAGATAGGCGACGAACATCCGGTTGTAGGCTGCCTTCGCGCCCTCGTAATTCAGATCGAAGGAATAGGCGTCCTTCATCAGGAACTCCCGCGAGCGCATGACGCCGAAGCGCGGCCGCACCTCGTCGCGGAACTTCCACTGGATGTGGTAGAGATTGAGCGGCAGATCCTTGTAGGACTTCACGTAGGAGCGGAAGATCTCCGTCACCATCTCCTCGTTGGTCGGGCCGTAGAGCAGGTCGCGCTCGTGCCGGTCCTTGATGCGCAGCATCTCCTTGCCGTAGTCCTCGTAGCGCCCGCTCTCGCGCCAGAGATCCGCCGACTGGATGGTCGGCATCAGGATTTCGTGCGCGCCGGCACGGTCCTGTTCCTGCCTGATGATGGCGCATACCTTGTCCAGCACGCGCTTGCCGAGCGGCAGCCAGGAAAAGCTGCCCGCCGCCTGCTGGCGGATCATGCCTGCCCGCAGCATCAGCCTGTGCGAGACGATCTCCGCCTCGCGCGGGTTCTCCTTGAGGATGGGCAGGAAGTAGCGCGACAGTCGCATCATCGATCCGTAACGAGAGAAAGGACCCTGCTGAATCGCAGAGGGCGCGAATGCAGGTCGGGCTTCTTAGCGATTCCGCGGCTTCAAGGGAACCCGCACCCCCCGCGTCGAATGTGCGCGTGCCGCGGTCTGGCCCTGCACGTTCCTTGTGCAATGCAGCAAAAGTCTGCCCGAAAACTAGCAAGATTCCAGTCGACAGATCAGCCGGACCTGTTCTAATGTCCTCCGCATAACTGAGAAGGCGGTAGAAAAATCCGCCTTCCCTTACGCGGTCAAAGTCTTGGGAGGATGCGATCCTGGCGCGCTAGCCCGCTGCCGCCGGTACACGGAAACGGATCGGACGCGTTAAAATTGCAAGGCTGCCGGCCTTGCTTTTTTTTGGCCCGATGGATCGCGAGCCGCCTCGATTTCAAGTCCCGCCAGTCACCTACTTGCCTCCGCCGCCGCTTTGCTTGCGGCCGGAAGTTGCCGCAGATTTTCCTTGCCGGCGGACGAAAGACGCCATCTAATCGACTTCTAGGCAGTAAAGGCTAGCCCTCCTCACGGCAGGCCTATTCAGTCGGCCGAAACGATCGATCCGCAACATCCCTCTCCGAGGCCAAGATGAAACACGCTTTGTCCTACCTCGCGGGCGCCGCCGCAGCGGCAGCCGGCCTTATCGTCTTCCTTCCCGCCGCCATGGCTCAGGTGAACGAGGTCGTCCGCTTCGAGTCCGACCCGATCGAGCGCGTCGTGGCCGCACGCCAGGCGGCCGACGCCGAGGACATGCGTGTCATCGGCGGCACGGCGGCCGAATCCGGGGCCTGGCCGTTCCAGGTCGCGTTGCTGCGCAACGACCTGCTGACCAAGGATCGCCTCTCCCAATTCCAGGCCCAGTATTGCGGCGGCTCGCTCATCGCCTCGCAGTGGGTCCTCACCGCCGCGCATTGCGTCGCCGGCGACGACGGCTCGCACTACCTGCCGGAGTGGATTTCGGTGCTGGTTGGCGCAACGTCCCTCACCGAGGGCGAGCGCGTGCGCGTGAGCGAGATCATCGTGCACGAGAATTACGATCCCTACGCGATCGAGAACGACATCGCCCTCATCAAGCTGGTGCGCCCGGTGAACAACCCGACGGTGGCCCTCAACAAGACGGCCGATACGCCAGAATCCGGCGCCGCGATGGCGATCGGCTGGGGGATGACGGGCGATGGAAGCTTTCCGGTGGACCTCCTGGAGGCCCATATCGAGATGCAGTCGAGCACGCTCTGCAACCGCGGCATCAAGAACTACCTCCGCGAGGGCGTCCGCGCCTACATCCGCGACGCGAGCTCTCACCTGACGCGGTTCGAGGACGCTGCCATCGACCAGGCTGTCGACATTCTCGACGCCGGTATGCGCGATCCGGTGACCGACGTCATGGTGTGCGCGGGCATCCCGAGCGGCGAGATCAGCATCTGCTACGGCGACAGCGGCGGCCCGCTCTTCGTGATGGACGAGAGTGGAAAGCCGCTCCAGGTCGGCGTGTCGAGCTGGACCGCGGGCCCCTACGACGCGGCCAACCAGTGCGGCCATGCCAACTCCTTCGCGGTCTATGCCCGCGTCGGAGCGTTCTACGACTGGATCCAGTCCAAGACAGGCTCCTGAGCCGCATGACCGCGCGCCGGCTTTCCGGCCGGCGCCGCTACCTGAAGTCGGGGGCGAAGCGCGGCAGGTCGTCGAAGCCGTAGCCGAGGCCGGCCGTCAGGCCCCAGAAGGCACCGACGATCACGGCGGCAACTATCGTGGTGATGATCGCCGTCCTGACGAGGCGCAGGACGGCCGGGGCGCTCTCCGCCGTACCGAGAATGACCTCCTCGGCTTCCTCCTGCGTGCGCATGCCGATCGGCAGCACCGCGAACAGCACCAGCCACCACACCACGAAGAAGATCGCGAACCAGGAGATGAAGACCATCCTCGTCTCCTATGCCTGCTCAAGCTCGACCAGCGTGCCGGCGAAATCCTTCGGATGGAGGAACAGCACCGGCTTGCCATGTGCCCCGATCCGCGGATTTCCGTCTCCCAGGATGCGGGCGCCGGAGGCGCGCAGCCGCTCGGCGGCGGCAGCGATGTCCTCCACCTCGTAGCAGAGATGGTGCATGCCGCCGGCGGGGTTGCGCTCGAGGAAGGCGGCGATCGGCGAATCCGATCCCAGCGGCTCGAGCAGCTCGATCTTGGTATTGCCGACATCGACGAAGACGACCCGAACGCCGTGCCCGGGCAGATCCTGCGGCTCGGAGACCCGTGCGGCGAGTTGCTCACGGTAGATCGCGCTCGCGGCCGCGACGTCCGGCACGGCGATCGCGACGTGATTCAGCCTTTCTAGCATCGACACCTCACTGCGTGACGAACACCGTCACGATCGGCTTCTTGCCCCAGGCCTCGTTGGCGGCCGCGCGCACGGCGCGCCGGACCGACTCCGAAACGAGGTCCAGGTCCTTTCGCCTGACCCGGGGGATGCTTTCAACCGCGCCGATCGCCGCATCGAGCATCAGTTCCTCCAGCGCCTCGCCGGACGCGTCAGCGCGCGGCAGCCCGATCGCGACGAGATCGGGGTCGCCGGAGAGCTGATGGCGATCATCGAGCACGACGTTGACGGCCACATGGCCGGCAAAGGAGAGCCTCCGCCGGTCGCGCACGCCGACCGCCTCTTCCGAGCCGATCACCGCCCCGTCCTTGAACACGCGCCCGAACGGCACCTGGTCGACGATCTCCGGCGCGCCGGGGGCAAGGCGCAGCATGTCGCCGTTGCGCACCTGCACGGGCCGCGGGATGCCGGACTGGCGCGCCAGCTCGGCCTGCGCGGCCAGATGGGCGGCCTCGCCATGAACCGGCACCAGGATTTGCGGCCGCACCCACTCATACATCCGCCGCAGCTCCGAGCGGCGCGGATGCCCCGAGACGTGGATGAGCGCGTCGGTATCCTCGATCACCTTGATCTCGCGGTCGATCAGCCGGTTCTTGATGTCGAGGATCGCCGTCTCGTTGCCGGGGATCACGCGCGAGGAAAAGACGACCGTATCGCCGGCCGCCAGCGCCACGTTGCGCATCTCGTCGCGCGCCAGCTTGGCGAGCGCCGCCCGCGGCTCGCCCTGGCTGCCGGTGCAGAGAAGCACGACGTTCTGCCGCGGCAGGTAGCCGTATTCCTCCTCGCTGAGGAAAGGCGGGATGCCGTCGAGATAGCCAAGTTCGGTCGCGACGTTTATCACGCGCTGCATCGAACGGCCGATGACCACGACCTGCCGCCCGCATTCGGCGGCGGCTTCGGCGATGGCGCGGATGCGCCCGACATTGGACGAGAAGGTGGTGATCGCCACCCTGCCCTTCGCCGCCCGGATCACTTCGCGCAGCCCCTGCCCGACCGCCTTCTCCGAGGGTGAATCCCCCTCGCGCAGGGCGTTGGTCGAGTCGCACAGCATCGCGAGAACGCCCTCGTCGCCAAGCGCGCGGAAACGGGCCTCGTCGGTCAGCGGGCCGATCTCCGGATCGGGATCGAGCTTCCAGTCGCCCGTATGCACCACCAGGCCAAGCGCCGTTCGGATAGCCAGCGACACTGGCTCCGGGATTGAGTGGGTGACGGCCACGGCCTCGATGTCGAACGGTCCAACGGTGAAGCGCTCGCCGGCTCGGTAGATCGTCACCGGCACCTTCGGCGCGCCAGCCTCGCCGACGCGCTTCGATTCGAGCATTCCGGCGCCGAATGGCGTCATCCAGACCGGGACCTTCAGCCGCGGCCAGAGATTGAGCAGCGCGCCGTAATGGTCCTCGTGGGCATGGGTGATGACGATGCCCTTCAGCCTCTCGAGCTGTTCCTCGATGAATCGCGTATCCGGCAGCACGAGGTCGACGCCGGGAAGCGAATCGTCGGGGAAGGTCACTCCGCAATCGACGATGATCCAGTCCCGGGCGTGGGCGGGGCCGAAGCCGTAGAGAGCGAGATTCATCCCGATCTCGCCTACCCCGCCAAGGGGGCAGAACACCAGTTCGGCCGCGTCCTTCATCACTTCCTCACAATCAGGCCGCCGGCACGCTGGCGACGGCTCCGAAATGAACATCGCCGGCTGAGATGCGTTCCTGCTGCCCGTCCGGCAGCCGGATGACCAGCCGGCAGTCCTGGTCGATGGTCTCGAACTTGCCTCGTACCACCCGGTCCGCCAGCCTGACCGCGACTTCCGATCCGAGCCCTGCTGCGTGATCCAGCCAGCGCCGGCGAATTTCCGCCAGCCCGCGCGGCGCCTGCCACTCGGCGTGGGCCGACACCCAGCTGTCCGACAGCTGGGCGAACACCTCCTCCGCGCTCACGTTCGCCCCGAGAGCGTGCAGTGAGGTCGTCGGATAGGGAAGCCCGTCCGGATGGGTGACCACGTTGACCCCGATCCCGATGGCCACGGCCAGGCGGCCGGTGCGGGTCAGGGTCGATTCGAGCAGGATGCCGGAGAGCTTCGCCGAGCCGGCAAGAACGTCGTTCGGCCATTTGAGCTCGAAGCGCCCGCCTCCCGCCGTGCGGCCGCCATCCGGGCCGACCTGCAGGCCGACGCCAGGCACGGCCGCGTTGAGCGCATCGGCAAGCGCCACGCCGGCGACGAAGCCCAGCGTGGCCGCACGCTCGGAGTCGCGGTCGAGGACCAGGAGCAGCGTGGCTGCCAGGTTGCCGGGCTCGGTCTGCCATGCCCTGCCGCGCCGGCCGCGCCCGGCCTGCTGGTGCGCCGAGGCGAGCCAGAGCCGGCCGGGGTCTCCGGCCTGTACGCGTTCGAGCGCCAGCGCGTTGGTCGAACCGACCGTGTCGAAGGCTTCCAGCCGGTAGCCCGCCTCGATGGCGGGGGGCGAGAGCGAGAACGCCATCGCCTCAGAAGAAGGTCATGGCAGCGGTCTCGGCCACGCCGCTGATCGGTCCGCCCACCAGGACATAGAAGAGGATGAAGAGACCCGACGCGCCCAGCACCAGACGGAGCTCTCCTGCCATCGGCTGGAAGCCGCCGACGGAGGCGTCGAACCACATGAGCTTGATGATGCGGAGGTAGTAATAGGCGCCGACGACCGAGGCGAGCACGCCGATGATGGCGAGCGCATAGAATCCCGCATTGATGGCGGCGAGGAAGACGTACCACTTGGCCCAGAAACCCGCGAGCGGCGGGATGCCGGCCAGCGAGAACATCAGGATCGTCATCACGGTAGCCATCATCGGATTGGTCTCGGCCAGCCCCGACAGGTCCTCGATCTGCTCCACGTGCCCCTCGCGGCGGCGCATCGCCAGGATGAAGGCGAAGGTGCCGAGCGTCATGGCGAGGTAGATCAGCATGTAGATGACGACGCCGCGCACGCCTTCCGGCGTATTGGCGGCGAGGCCGACGAGCGCGAAGCCCATGTGGCCGATCGACGAATAGGCCATGAGGCGCTTGATGTTCTTCTGGCCGATCGCGGCGAAGGAGCCGAGCAGCATCGAGGCGATCGAGATGAAGACGATGATCTGCTGCCAGTCCGGCGCGACCGGCTGAAACGCGTCGACCGTGACGCGCACCAGCAGCGCCACCGCGGCCAGCTTGGGCGCGGCTGCGAAGAAGGCGGTCACCGGCGTCGGCGCGCCCTCATAGACGTCGGGCGTCCACATGTGGAAGGGAACGGCCGAGATCTTGAAGGCCAGGCCGGCGAGCACGAAGACGAGGCCGAAGACGAGGCCGAGCTGCCGCTCGCCCATGGTGAGCGCGTTGGCGATTGCCTCGAAGCTCGTATTGCCCGTGTAGCCGTAGACGAGCGACATGCCGTAGAGCAGCATGCCGGAGGACAGCGCGCCGAGAATGAAGTATTTCAGCCCGGCCTCGGTGGAGCGGACATTGTCGCGGTTGAAGGCAGCGACGACATAGAGTGCCAGCGACGACATCTCGAGCCCGAGATAGAGCGAGATCATGTCGTTGGCCGAGATCATCAGCATCATGCCGAGCGTCGCCAGCATGATCAGCACCGGATACTCGAACTTGTCGAATTTCTCGGCCTTGGCGAAGCCGACCGACATGACCAGCGTCACGACCGAGCCGACCAGCACCAGTATCTTGAACAGGCTCGAGAACGGGTCGCTGACGAAGGCGCCGTTGAAGGCGCTTCCATAGCCCGACAGGAAGAGCACCCACCCGCCGACGCCGATCAGGATCGCCACGGCGAGCCCGGTGACCGTCGCATTGGCGCGGGCGCCGGAGAACACGCCGACCATGAGCAGGAACATCGCCCCGACGGCGACGATCAGCTCCGGGGCTGCCAGGATCATGCTGCTCGAGAGTTCGGCTGAGGTCATCATCGGTGAAGTCCTAGCGCGCGGCCGCGGCGCTCTGCGCGCCCTCGGTCGCAAGCGTCAAATTGGTGATCAGTGCGTCGACGGAGGCCGCCGTCACGTCGAAGACGGGAGCCGGATAGACGCCGAACATGATGACGAAGAAGACCAGCGGGTAGATGACGACCTTCTCGCGCGTCGTCAGGTCCATCAGGCCCTTGAGCCCGTCCTTGACCAGCGGGCCGAAGATCACCCGACGGTAGAGCCACAGCGCGTAGGCCGCCGACAGGACGACGCCGGTCGTGGCGAAGAAGGCGACCCAGGTGTTGACCTTGAAGACGGCGACGAGGGTGAGAAACTCGCCGACGAAACCCGACGTCCCGGGCAGGCCGACATTGGCCATGGTGAAGATCATGAACACGACCGCGTAGATCGGCATGTTGTTGACCAGCCCGCCATAGGCCGTGATCTCGCGGGTGTGCATGCGGTCGTAGATGACGCCGACGCACAGGAAGAGCGCTCCCGAGACGAGGCCGTGCGAGAGCATCTGGAAGATGCCGCCCTGGATACCCTCCGGGTTCATCGCGAAGATGCCCATCGTCACGAAGCCCATGTGGGCGACGGACGAATAGGCGATCAGCTTCTTGATGTCCTCCTGCATGAGGGCGACGAGCGACGTGTAGACAATCGCCACCACCGACAGAACGAAGACCAGCGGCTGGAAATAGAGCGAGGCGTCCGGGAACATCGGCAGCGAGAAGCGCAGGAAGCCGTAGCCGCCCATCTTCAGCAGGATGGCCGCCAGCACGACCGACCCCGCGGTCGGCGCCTCCACATGCGCATCGGGCAGCCATGTGTGGACCGGCCACATCGGCATCTTGACGGCGAAGGAGGCGAAGAAGGCCAGCCACAGCCATGTCTGCATCTGCGGCGGGAAGCCGTTCTCGCGCACCAGCAGGGTTGGGATGTCGGTCGTGCCGGCCTGCCAGAACATGGCCATGATGGCGAGCAGCATCAGCACTGAGCCGAGCAGCGTGTAGAGGAAGAACTTGAACGATGCGTAGACCCGCCGCTTGCCGCCCCACACGCCGATGATGATGAACATCGGGATGAGGCCGGCCTCGAAGAACACGTAGAAGAGCACGAGATCGAGCGCGCAGAACACGCCGATCATCAGCGTTTCCAGGATCAGGAAGGCAATCATGTACTCCTTGACGCGGCTCTGCACCGATTCCCAGGAGGCCAGGATGCAGAGCGGCATCAGGAAGGTCGTCAGGATGACGAACAGCATCGAGATGCCATCGACGCCCATATGGTAGGAGATGCCGGAGTCCAGCCACTCCACCTTCTCGACCATCTGGAAGCCGGCATAGTTGTTGTCGAAGCCGATCCAGATGAACAGGGACAGGACGAAGGTGAAGACCGTCGTCAGCAGCGCCACGTTGCGGATGTTGTTGCGCGCCGCCGCGCCCTCGTCCCGGATCAGCAGGATGAGGAAAGCGCCGACCAGCGGCAGGAACGTGACCGTCGAAAGAATAGGCCAGTCGGTCATGGGCTCAGAACGCTCCCCCGAGCATCATCCAGGTCACGAGCGCGGCCACGCCGATCAGCATCGCGAAGGCATAGTGGTAGAGATAGCCGGTCTGCAGCTTGACCACCCTGTCGGTGACGTCGAGCACGCGTGCCGAGACGCCGTCCGGGCCCAGCCCGTCGATGATCTTGCCGTCGCCGGTCTTCCACAGGAAGCGTCCGAGGCGCATTGCTGGACGCACGAACAGGAAGTCGTACAGCTCGTCGAAGTACCACTTGTTGAGCAGGAAGGCGTAGAGCCCGCGATGCTGCTCGGCGAGCCGCCTCGGCCGTTCCGGAGTGCGGATGTAGAACTCGTAGGCGGCCGCAAAGCCGGCGAGCATCGCGATGAAGGGCGACAGCTTCACCCAGACCGGAACGTCGTGGAAATCGTGCAGGATGTGGTTCTCGGGCAGCGTGAACAGCGAGCCCTTCCAGAACGCGTCGTAGCCGTAGCCGACGAAGAAGTCGTGGAACACGATGCCCGCGAGGAGCGCACCGACGGCGAGGATGTAAAGCGGCACCAGCATCACCGGCGGCGACTCGTGAACGTGGTGCATGACGTCGGCAGAGGCGCGCGGCCGGCCGTGGAAGGTCATGAAGATCAGCCGCCAGGAATAGAAGCTGGTGAAGACCGCGGCGACCACAAGCAGCACAAAGGCGAAGCCGGCCATCGCTCCGTGAGCCGCGAACGCGCCCTCGATGATCGCGTCCTTGGAGAAGAAGCCGGCGGTCCCGATCAGCGTCAGCGGGATGCCGACGCCGGTCAGCGCAAGCGTGCCGATGATCATCATCCAGTAGGTCGCCGGGATCAGTTTCCGCAGGCCGCCCATCCGGCGCATGTCCTGTTCGTCGGAGACGGCATGGATCACCGACCCCGAGCCCAGGAACAGCAGCGCCTTGAAGAAGGCGTGGGTGAAGAGGTGGAAGATCGCGGCCGCGTAGAAGCCGGTGCCGATGGCCACGAACATGTAGCCGAGCTGCGAGCAGGTCGAGTAGGCGATGACGCGCTTGATGTCGTTCTGGACCAACCCGACCGTCGCGGCGAAGAAGGCCGTGATCGCGCCGATGAACGTCACGGCAAGAAGCGCCGTGTGCGAAAGTTCGAAGATCGGCGACAGCCGCGCCAGCATGAAGACGCCCGCCGTCACCATCGTCGCGGCGTGGATGAGAGCCGAGACGGGCGTCGGGCCCTCCATGGCGTCGGGAAGCCAGGTGTGGAGCGGCACCTGCGCCGACTTGCCCATCGCGCCCATGAAGAGCAGCAGGCAGATCACGGTCAGCGCGCCAGCCTGGTCGAGCGCCACGCCGAGGAAGCTCATTACGATGGCGCCCGCCTCGCCATGCGCCTCGGCCATCGCCGCCGCCTCGGCGAAGATGACGTCGAACTTGACCGAGCCGAACATCAGGTAGACGCCGAAGATGCCGAGCGCGAAGCCGAAATCGCCGACGCGGTTGACCACGAAGGCCTTGATCGCCGCAGCGTTGGCCGACGGCTTCTTGTACCAAAAGCCGATGAGCAGATAGGAGGCGAGGCCAACGCCCTCCCAGCCGAAGAACATCTGCACCAGGTTGTCGGACGTCACCAGCATCAGCATGGCAAAGGTGAAGAGCGACAGGTAGGCGAAGAAGCGCGGCCGGTGCGGGTCGTGGTGCATGTAGCCGATCGAATAGACGTGCACGAGCGCCGACACGGTGTTGACGACGACCAGCATGACCACCGTCAGCGTGTCGATGCGCAGCGCCCAATCTGCCTGCATGTCGCCCGAATCGATGAAGCGCAGCACCGGCAGGCTGAAGGCCTGCGTGTCGCCGAGCGCGACCATGAAGAAAGCGATCCAGGACAGGACCGCCGAGACAATCAGCAGCCCCGTGGTGACGTATTCCGACGCCTTGGCGCCGATCGCGCGGCCGAACAGGCCCGCGATCAGGAAGCCGACAAGCGGGAGGAAGACGATGGCGTGATACATCTCAGCCCTTCATCATGTTGACGTCCTCGACCGCGATCGACCCGCGATTGCGGAAGAAGACGACGAGGATCGCCAGACCGATCGCGGCCTCGGCGGCGGCGACGGTCAGCACGAACAGCGCGAAGACCTGGCCGACCATGTCCCCAAGCTCCGCCGAGAAGGCGACGAAGTTCAGGTTGACGGCCAGCAGGATCAGCTCGATCGACATCAGGATGACGATCACGTTGCGGCGGTTCAGGAAGATGCCGAAGACGCCGATCGTGAACAGGATCGCCGACAGCGTCAGGTAGTGGCCAATGCCGACGACCATGCTCAGAGCCCCCTGCCCGATTCGACCTTGCGCACCTCGATCGCCATCTCGGGCGTCCGGCGCACCTGGGTCGCGATGTCCTGGCGCTTGATTCCCTCGCGGTGGCGCAGCGTCAGCACGATCGCGCCGATCATCGCGACCAGCAGGATCAGGCCCGCGATCTGGAAGAAGTAGATGTAGTCAGTGTAGAGAATGTCGCCGAGCGCCTGCGTGTTGTGGCGGTCCGCCAGGTCCGGGATCGGCCGCGAGATCTCGGAGGCGAGCTGCGGCGAGAATGTATAGCCGCCCAGCACCACGATCAGCTCCGCCGCCAGGATGATGCCGACCAGTGCGCCCACCGGCGCATATTGCAGCGCGCCCCGCTTCAGCTGCGCGAAGTCGACGTCGAGCATCATGACGACGAACAGGAACAGCACCGCCACGGCGCCGACATAGACGACGATCAGGATCAGCGCCAGGAACTCGGCGCCCGTCATCAGGAAGAGTGCTGCGGCGTTGAAGAACGTGAGGATCAGGTAGAGCACCGAGTGCACGGGATTGCGCGCGGCAATCACCATGAAGGCGGCCGCCACGGCGACAAAGGCGAACAGGTAGAAGAAGGCCGCCTCTATTCCTGTGAGCATGGGTTCCCCCGGTTGATGTCGGGCAGGGATTTGCGCCTGCTCCGTCCGGCCCGCAGCCCCTCGGGGCGCCAAGCCGCGTGTCTCTTAGACGAGCACTCCGCGCCCGTCCACTGCCGCCCGCCTCACCTACCGATAAGGCGCGTCCATCTCCAGATTACGCGCGATCTCCCGCTCCCAGCGATCGCCGTTGGCGAGGAGTTTCGCCTTGTCGTAGTAGAGCTCCTCGCGCGTCTCGGTCGAGAACTCGAAGTTCGGCCCCTCGACGATCGCATCGACCGGGCAGGCCTCCTGGCAGAAGCCGCAATAGATGCACTTCACCATGTCGATGTCGTAGCGCACCGTACGGCGCGTCCCGTCGTTGCGGCGCGGTCCGGCCTCGATGGTGATCGCCTGCGCGGGGCAGATCGCCTCGCAAAGCTTGCAGGCGATGCAGCGCTCCTCGCCGTTCGGATAGCGCCGCAGCGCGTGCTCGCCGCGGAAGCGCGGGCTGAGCGGCCCCTTCTCGTGCGGGTAGTTCACGGTGTGCTTTGGCGCAAAGAACTGCCGCATCGACAGCGCGAAGGCCTGGACGAATTCCAGGAGAAGCAGTGATTTCGCGGCCTGTGCTAGGGCGGACATATCATTCTCCGAAAAAGTACTGGGCGACGAACCAGCCCACCGCTGGGAAAAGGATGACCTGTATCCCGCCGGCGACCCTGAGGGCTCTGCGGGTTTCGGCGAGCTCGACCCTCGACGCCAGCACGCGCAGGAACAGGAGCTCGGCCAACGCGACCGCCAGTCCTACCGCTGCACCGATCAGCCCGGTCATCATGCCGTCGTCAGCTCCCACAGCTTGAGCACGACCGCGGTCGCCACGACCATGAACAGCGACAGCGGCAGGAACACCTTCCAGCCAAGCCGCATCAGCTGGTCGTAGCGGAAGCGGGGCACGAAGGCCTTCACCATGGCGAACATGAAGAACACCATGACCAGCTTGAAGACGAACCAGATGACGCCCGGGATCCAGTTGAACGGCGCTATGTCGATCGGCGGCAGCCAGCCGCCGAGGAACAGGACCGTCGTCAGCGCGCACATCATCACGATCGCGACGTACTCACCGAGGAAGAAGAGGAGGAACGGCGTCGAGGAATACTCGATCATGTGGCCGGCAACGAGTTCCGATTCGGCCTCGACGAGATCGAAGGGCGGCCTATTCGTCTCCGCAAGCGCCGAGATGAAGAAGACGATGAACATCGGGAACAGCGCCAGCCAGTGCCAGTCGAGGAACGAGCTTGGCAGGCCGAGCCAAGTACCGATGCCCGTCTCCTGCGCCAGCACGATATGCGTCAGGTTGAGCGATCCGACAGCGAGCAGCACGGTGATGATCACGAAGCCGATCGAGACCTCGTAGGAGACCATCTGCGCGGCCGAGCGCAGCGCGCCGAGGAACGGGTATTTCGAGTTCGACGCCCAGCCGCCCATCAGGACGCCGTAGACCTCGAGCGAGGCGATGGCGAAGATGAACAGGATGCCGACATTGATGTCGGCGATCACCCAGCCATAGTCGACCGGGATCACCGCCCAGGTGGCCATGGCGAGCGTGGCCGCCACGAGCGGCGCAAGCAGGAACACGCCCTTGTTGGCGCCGGCCGGGATCACCGGCTCCTTGAACACGAACTTCAGGAGATCGGCGAAGGCCTGGAACAGCCCCCACGGTCCGACGACGTTCGGCCCGCGGCGGAGCTGCACCGCAGCCCAGACCTTGCGGTCGGCATAAAGCAGGTAGGCCACCAGGATCAGCAGCACCACCAGCAGCACCACCGACTGGAGCAGGATCACCAGCACGGGCCAGACATAGATCGAGAAGAAGGAATCCATTTGCCCGTCCTATTCCGCCGCCTGGCGGAAGCCTTCCCGCGCCAGCGCCGAGCATTCGGCCATCACGGCCGAGGCCCGCGCGATCGGATTGGTGAGATAGAAGTCCCGGATCGGCGACACGAAGGGCGCGCTCTCGACGCTGCCGCCCTTGCCCGCCAGCGCCGCGATATCGGCCGGTTCGCCGGCAGCGATCTCGTCCAGCGCCGCGAAGTGCGGATGATCAGCATAGAGCCTGGCGCGCAGCTGGGCGAGCGAATCGAAGGGCAGCCTCTGCCCCAAGACGTCCGACAGCGCGCGCAGGATCGCCCAGTCCTCGCGCGCATCGCCGGGGGCGAAGCCGGCGCGGTTGGTCATCTGCACCCTGCCCTCGGTGTTAACGTAGGTGCCCGACTTCTCGGTGTAGGCCGCGCCTGGCAGGATCACGTCGGCGCGGTGCGCGCCGGCATCGCCGTGGCTGCCGATATAGACGACGAAGGCACTGCCGGTCTGCTCCATATCGATCTCGTCGGCGCCCAGCAGGAAGAGGACGTCCGTCGCGCCCATCATGCCGGCCACGTCCTTGCCGCCCTCGCCCGGCACGAAGCCGAGGTCGAGCCCGCCGACGCGCGAGGCCGCCGTGTGAAGCACGGCGAAGCCGTTCCAGCCCTCGGTCGTTGCGCCGACCGTGCCCGCGAGCCCCGCCGCCATGGCAAGCAGGGCGAGGCCGTCGGAGCGTGCGAGCGCGCCCTGGCCAACGATGACCATCGGACGCTTGGCGTCCTTCAGCGTGTCGATGAAGGCCAGGGAGCCGTCGGCCAGGCGCTGCAGCGTGTCGGCGCCCGCACCCAGATGCTCGTAATCGTATCGCAGGTCGACCGCTTCGCCGATCACGCCGATCGGGAAGGCGCCCATGCGCCAGCGCTTGCGGATGCGGGCGTTGAGCACCGCCGCCTCGAGCCGCGGATTGGCCCCGATGATCAGCAGCGCATCGGCATCCTCGATGCCTTCGATGGTCGGATTGAAGATGTAGCTCGCACGGCCAAGCGTGGGATCGAGGCGGCTGCCGTCCTGGCGGCAGTCGATATTGGGCGAGCCGAGCGCTCCCATCAGCAGCTTCAGCGCGTACATCTCCTCGACGGTGGCGAGGTCGCCGGCGATCGCGCCGATCCTGTCGCCCGTCGTCCTCGACACCGCTTCCTTCACCGCCGCGAAGGCTTCCGCCCAGGTGGCCGCCGACAGCTTCCCGTCGCGGCGTACATACGGCCGATCGAGCCGCTGCGTGCGCAGCCCGTCCCAGACGAAGCGGGTCTTGTCGGAGATCCACTCCTCGTTCACCTGCTCGTTGACGCGCGGCAGGATGCGCATCACCTCGCGGCCGCGCGCATCGACGCGGATCGCCGAGCCGACCGCATCCATGACGTCGATCGATTCCGTCTTCGACAGCTCCCACGGCCGCGCCTGGAAGGCGTAGGGCTTGGAGGTCAGCGCGCCGACCGGGCAGAGGTCGATCACGTTGCCCTGGAGCTCGGACGTCATCGCTTGCTCGAGATAGGTGGTGATCTCCATGTCCTCGCCGCGCCCGGTGGCGCCGAGCTCGGAGATGCCGGCCACTTCGGTCGTGAAGCGGACGCAGCGCGTGCAGTGGATGCAGCGCGTCATGATCGTCTTGACCAGCGGGCCGATATACTTGTCTTCGACCGCGCGCTTGTTCTCATGGTAGCGCGAGGCGTCGACGCCGAAGGCCATCGCCTGGTCCTGCAGGTCGCACTCGCCGCCCTGGTCGCAGATCGGGCAGTCGAGCGGATGGTTGATCAGCAGGAACTCCATCACGCCTTCGCGTGCCTTGCGCACCATCGGCGTGTTGGTGAAGATCTCGGGCGCCTCGCCATTGGGGCCGGGGCGCAGGTCGCGCACGCCCATCGCGCAGGAGGCCGCCGGCTTCGGCGGCCCGCCCTTCACCTCGACCAGGCACATGCGGCAGTTGCCGGCGATCGACAGCCGCTCGTGGAAGCAGAAGCGCGGCACCTCCGCACCCGCCTCCTCCGCCGCCTGCAGCAGCGTGTAGTGGTCGGGTACCTCGATCTCTCTGCCGTCGACTTTCAGTTTCGCCATTTCGGTCCAATCCTCGCGGACGACGCCCGCGTGCCGCCCCTGTCTTTCCCGTGCCTACTTGCCGCCGGCGAGCTTGCGCGCCTGCCCCGTCCAGTCGTCGCGCGCAATGCGGCCTGAGAAGCCAAGATGGTCATCCAGCCAGCCGAGCTCCGCCTCGCTGAGCGCGGCGAGCTGGCCATACGTCCATATGCCCAGCCCGTTCAAGACTTCTTCCAGCTTGGGGCCGATGCCGGAGATCGCCTTGAGATCGTCAGGGCTTTCCGGTCGCGGCGAGCCCGCAGGACGCGCCGATCTCGGCGCTTCCGCCACGACTGCGGCTGGCGCGCGGGGAGCCTTGGCGGCCTTGCGCGCATTCGCCGGCGGCGCGACCCGGCTGCTCGGCCACTTCGCCGCGCTCGCTGCAGAGACTTCTGCGCGCTTGACCGCGTCTTCGGCCGCGCGCTGCGCGGTGTCGAGGATCGCGCCTGCGGTCGATCCAACATCCGACGGTACGGCAGGCGCGATAGGAGCCGCCGCCGCGAGGTCCTTCGAGGAGACGAGGGATAGCTTCGGTGCCTGACGCGCGCCGCCCTTCGGCTCCGCCGCGTCGGCCCCCGGCCCTTCCAGCATCCGCTGCGATGCGCCTGTCGCGCCGGCGACGGCGCCGAGCCACATGCCCATCGCCTGGCTCGCGATGCCGAAGCCGATGGCCGACATCGCGGCGGCGCCCGCCATCGGGTGGATGAACAGGTTCACCGCGCCGCCGAATTCCTTCGGCAGCATCGCCTCGTACATCCCGGAAAGTTCCTCGATCGGGCTCTTGTCCTGCATCTTCTTCTGCGGCCTGCTCGTCGTCGACATCGGTTTCTCCTCGTCGATTGCGCGCGGCCCTCCCCGTCTTCCCGCGCCGCTGCTACTCCGCCGCCACCAACGCCGGCTCGGCGCGGTGGGCGTTTCTCGTGAACTCGTCGATCCGCCGCTCGATCTCCGGCCGGAAATGGCGGATCAGCCCCTGGATCGGCCACGCTGCCGCGTCGCCCAGCGCGCAGATCGTGTGGCCTTCCACCTGCTTGGTCACGTCGAGCAGCATGTCGATCTCGCGCTTGTGCGCCTCGCCGCGCACAAGCCGCTCCATCACGCGCCACATCCAGCCGGTGCCCTCACGGCAGGGCGTGCACTGGCCGCAGCTCTCGTGCTTGTAGAAATAGGCAAGCCGCGCGATCGCCTTCACGATGTCGGTCGACTTGTCCATCACGATCACGGCTGCCGTGCCGAGGCCCGACTTGAGGTCGCGCAGCGCGTCGAAATCCATCGGCGCGTCGATGATCTGCTCGGCCGGCACCAGCGGGACGGACGAGCCGCCGGGGATAACGGCAAGCAGGTTGTCCCAGCCGCCGCGGATGCCGCCGCAATGACGGTCTATAAGCTCCCGGAACGGGATCGACATCGCCTCTTCCACCGTGCAGGGCGCATTCACATGCCCCGACACGCAGAAGAGCTTCGTGCCGAGATTGTTCGGCCGGCCGAAGGACGCGAACCAGCCGGCGCCCCGGCGCAGGATGGTCGGCGCGACCGCGATCGATTCGACGTTGTTGACCGTCGTCGGGCAGCCATAAAGGCCGACATTGGCCGGGAACGGCGGCTTCAGGCGCGGCTGTCCCTTCTTGCCCTCCAGGCTCTCCAGCAGCGCCGTCTCCTCGCCGCAGATATAGGCGCCGGCGCCGTGGTGAACGTAAACGTCGAAGTCCCAGCCGTTCTTGTTGTTCTTGCCAAGCAATCCGGCGTCATAGGCTTCGTCGATCGCGACCTGCAGCGCCTCGCGCTCGCGGATGAACTCGCCGCGCACATAGATGTAGGCGACGTGCGCACCCATCGCGAAACCGGCAATCAGGCAGCCCTCGACCAGCGTATGCGGGTCGTGGCGCAGGATCTCGCGGTCCTTGCAGGTGCCTGGCTCCGATTCGTCGGCGTTGACGACGAGATAGTGCGGTCGGACATCTGCCTGTTTCGGCATGAAGGACCATTTGAGGCCGGTCGGGAAGCCGGCGCCGCCGCGGCCGCGCAGACCCGAATCCTTCATCTCCTGGATGATCCAGTCGCGCCCCTTGTCGATCAGCGCGCGCGTGCCGTCCCAGTGGCCGCGCCGCATCGCCCCCTTCAGCGAGCGGTCGAACTGCCCGTAGAGGTTGGTGAAGATGCGGTCCTTGTCCTCGAGCATCATTCGGCTCCGCCCTCCTCGTCATCGCCCGGCTTGCGCGCCGGTTCGACCTTGCCTGCCTTGCGCGCGGCACGCGTGCCCTCGGGCGACGGCTTGCCGGGCTTGGCGACCGCCTCCTCGGGCCTGTGCTTGCCGCCGGCGCCTACAGGTTCGTCCGCCTGTATCTCGGGCGACCGGAGGCTCGCATCGCCTTCGGTGCGCTTGTCAGCGTGCTTCCGCGGCCGGGCGACCTCCTCGGCTTCCGGCGCCGCGCGATCCGCCGCATTGCCGTTGATCGGGGGCGCCACATCGGCGGTGGCCTCCGCCCCGGAGGCGACCTTGACCGGCGACGGCGAGCGCAGCGAGGGATCGGTCTCCGGCGCGGTCGTACCCGGCTTGGCCGCGCGTGACGGGGGTACCGTGGCGCCCTCGCCTGCGGCGCGCTTGCGCTTCGGCTGCTCCTCGGCAGTGTGCGTGACCGCGTTCTCGTCGGTGAGGCTGGTCAAGCCCGTGGCGGGCGCCGAATAGATGCGGTCGATCTGCGGTCCGGGCGCGATATCCGCACCCCTCCCGGCCTCGAACGCATCGATGATCTCTTCCAGCCGTGCCGGCGTCAGATCCTCGTAGGTGTCCTTGAAGATCATCACCATCGGCGCGTTCACACAGGCGCCCTGGCATTCGACCTCTTCCCAGGACAGCGTGCCGGCCGCGTTGGTGTGGAACGGCTCCGGGTGGATCCTGCTCTTGCAAAGATCGATGAGTTCCTGCGAGCCACGCAGCATGCAGGGCGTCGTGCCGCAGACCTGGACATGGGCGCGCGTGCCGACCGGGTGGAGCTGGAACTGCGTATAAAAGGTCGCCACCTCGAGGGCGCGGATATAGGGCATGCCGATCATATCGGCGACATGCTCGATGGCGGCCTTGGTGACCCAGCCCTCCTGCTCCTGCGCGCGCATGAGCAGCGGGATGACAGCCGAGTGCTCACGGCCCTGCGGGTACTTCGCGATCGCCTTCTCCGCCCAAGCGGCGTTGTCCGCCGAGAAGGCGAAACCCGGCGGCTGGACGGCAGCTTCTGCGAGACGACGAACTGACATTCTAGTTGCTTCTCTCGTCCATTCCGATTCCGTCGGAGCCCAGCAGATCCTCTGCGGCGACGACGATCCCGGGCGGATCGAGCGCTACGGGTCCGCTCCGATGAATTGCTGTCGCGATCGATGAGCCGCTGTCCGGCCGACTGTGGAGGATCACGCTGCGGCCATAGGGATCGATGATGAGGTAATGACGGATGCTCGGCACCCTGAAATACTCCGCGACCTTGCCCCCCGTATCGCTGCGCGCACTCGACGGCGACACGACCTCGACGACGATCACGGGCTCGTTCGCAGTGAGTGCGTCAGGATCGATGGGCAGCGTCTGTACTGTCACATCCGGTTCGCGTGCGGTGTGGTCGTCGATCACCACCGTCACGCCGTCGCCGCTCACATGAAGCGGGACACCCGCCTCAGCGACCGCACGCCGCAGCTGGAGCCAGGCCTCCATCTTGACGTCGATGTGGCGATTGCTTCCCGGCGATACGCGCACCACCTCCCCGTTCACCAGCTCATGGCGCCCCGGTTGCTGGGTTGCCGCCCAATCCAGAAACTGAACGACGGTCATAGTGCTGGCCTTGGAGGTCGCCGTCACCGGTCCACCTCGCCAAATACGATGTCGAGAGAGCCGAGGATGGCGGCGACGTCGGCCAGCATGTGGCCGCGGCACATGAAGTCCATCGCCTGCAGATGCGCGAAGCCCGGCGCCCTCAGCTTGCAGCGGTATGGCTTGTTCGTGCCGTCGGCGACGAGATACACGCCGAACTCTCCCTTGGGCGCCTCGACGGCCGCATAAACCTCTCCCGCCGGCACGCGGTAGCCCTCGGTATAGAGCTTGAAATGGTGGATCAGCGCTTCCATAGAGCGCTTCATCGCGCCGCGCTTGGGCGGCACGACCTTTCCGTCGGTTGCCGAAACCGGTCCCGTGCGGTTCGGCCCGAGCAGCAGTTCGACGCACTGGCGCATGATCCTTGCCGACTGGCGCATCTCCTCCATGCGGATGAGGTAGCGGTCGTAATTGTCGCCGTTCTTGCCGATCGGGATGTCGAAATCCATCTCGGCATAGCACTCGTAGGGTTGCGACTTGCGAAGGTCCCATGCGGCGCCGGAGCCGCGCACCATCACGCCCGAAAAACCCCAGGCCCAGCATTCGTCGAGCGTCACCACGCCGATGTCGACGTTGCGCTGCTTGAAGATGCGGTTGCCGGTCAGGAGCGTGTCGAGGTCGTCGACTGTCTTGTGGAACGGATCGATCCACTTGCCGATATCCTCGACCAGTCTCTCGGGGATGTCCTGGTGGACGCCTCCCGGCCGGAAATAGGCCGCATGCATGCGCGCGCCGGATGCCCTTTCATAGAAGGTCATCAGTTTCTCGCGCTCTTCGAAGCCCCACAGCGGCGGGGTGAGCGCGCCGACATCCATCGCCTGCGTGGTGATGTTGAGGAGGTGGTTGAGGATGCGCCCGATCTCGGAAAACAGCACGCGGATCACCTGTCCGCGCCTCGGCACCTCGATGCCGAGCAGCCGTTCCACCGCGAGCGCGAAGGCATGCTCCTGGTTCATGGGCGCGACATAGTCGAGCCGGTCGAAATAGGGCACGGCCTGCAGATAGGTCTTGTGCTCGATCAGCTTTTCGGTGCCACGGTGGAGCAGACCGATATGCGGGTCGACGCGGTCGACGATCTCGCCGTCGAGCTCCAGCACGAGACGCAGGACGCCATGTGCCGCGGGATGCTGCGGGCCGAAATTGATGTTGAAGTTGCGGACGTTAAGCTCGGCCATGTGCCAGTTCCGGATTGACGTTCGTCATGCTCAGCGGGCGAGGAAGCCGATGCCGAACAGCCAGAATGCGAGCCCGGCGATCGTCAGCGCGACGAGCACCTTCCCCGCCGTGTCGTGGATGAAGGGCCGGCCGCGAACCGTCGACACGAGATACGAACCCGCTCCGAGCGCCACCACGCCGAGCAGGAAGAAGAACAGCAGCCGCGCCATCGGTCCGACCCGTCATTGAGGCTTCGCCTTCTCGTCGCCGGGCAGCACGTAGTCGGTGCCCTCCCAGGGAGACAGGAAGTCGAAGTTGCGGAACTCCTGCTTCAATTCCACCGGCTCGTAGACCACGCGCTTGATCTCGTCGTCGTAGCGCACCTCCACGAAGCCGGTGAGCGGGAAATCCTTGCGCAGCGGGTGCCCCTCGAAGCCGTAGTCGGTCAGGATGCGCCGCAGTTCGGGGTGGCCGGAGAACAGGATGCCGTAGAGATCGTAGGCCTCGCGCTCGAACCAGTCCGCCGCCGGGAACACGCCCGTTGCAGAGGGCACCGGGGTCTCCTCGTCAGTCGCGACCTTAATGCGCACGCGCTGGTTCTGGTAGGGCGACATCAGGTGGTAGACGACGTCGAAGCGCTTCTCGCGGGCCGGATAGTCGGCCCCGCAGATGTCGATGAAGGAGACAAAGCGGCACTGCACGTCGTCGCGCAGAAAGGTCAGCACCTCGACAATGTCGCCCGCGTCCACGAACAGCGTCAGCTCGCCGAACGCGATGTTCACGTCCTGAATGCGGCCGTCGAGCCGCTCGGAGACGTAGGCCGCCAGATCCTTCAGCGCCTCTTCGCTCATTTCTGCGCCTCCAAGGATGCTACCCTTTGCTCAAGGAGCTGCAAGCGACGCCCCAACGATCTCGCCCGCAATGCCACTTCCGACACACTGGTGTAGTCGTACGTCACGCCGTCGAACCCCCGTGCCGACAGCCGATCGCCGGCCTCCTTCCGGAACGACGCCATCTCCGCGCGCATCTCGCGCAGAATCGGCATGATCATGTCCTCGGGAGCGGCCATGGCGTCACCGCTCGATCGTGCCGGTGCGGCGGATCTTCTTCTGGAGAAGAAGGATGCCGTAGAGCAGCGCTTCCGCGGTCGGCGGGCAGCCGGGCACGTAGATGTCGACCGGCACGACGCGGTCGCAGCCGCGCACCACGGAGTAGGAATAGTGGTAGTAGCCGCCGCCATTGGCGCAGGAGCCCATCGAGATGACGTAGCGCGGCTCCGGCATCTGGTCGTAGACCTTGCGCAGCGCCGGTGCCATCTTGTTGGTCAGCGTCCCGGCGACGATCATCACGTCGGACTGTCGCGGCGAGGCGCGCGGGGCGATGCCGAAGCGCTCGGCGTCGTAGCGCGGCATCGAGACGTGCATCATCTCGACGGCGCAGCAGGCGAGCCCGAAGGTCATCCACATCAGCGAGCCGGAGCGCGCCCAAGTGATCAGCGCCTCGGACGAGGTGACCAGGAATCCCTTGTCGGAGAGCTCGTTGTTCAGTTCGCCGAAGAAGGCATCGTCAGACCCGACCGGCTTGCCCGTGTTCGGATCGATGATGCCCTGCGGACGAGGCGCGACGACGGTTCCGGTATGGTCGCTCAATCCCATTCGAGAGCTCCCTTCTTCCATTCATAGATGAAGCCGATGGTCAGCACGCCGAGGAATACCATCATCGACCAGAAGCCGATCCACCCAATCTCCCCAAAGGAAACCGCCCACGGGAACAGGAATGCAACTTCCAGATCGAAGATGATGAACAGGATGGCGACGAGGTAGAAGCGGATGTCGAACTTCATGCGCGCATCGTCGAACGCGTTGAATCCGCACTCGTATGCGGACAGCTTCTCGGGATCCGGGTTTCGGTACGCGACGAGGAAAGGCGCGGCGATCAGCGCAATGCCGATACCCGCGGCGACCGCCGCGAAGATCACGATGGGCAGATAGGCGCTGAGAAGGTCGCTCATGCTCGATCTTTCCGAATGCCCGCATGCTGGGACGCTGCCGTTACGGCAGCGGAAATGCGTGCGAACCGCCGTGAGTCCGGGCCCCGGGAAGGGCCATGTTGCAACGCGGCGAGGGTTATCGCAGCCCCCGGTTCGACGCAAGTCAAACGTTGCAGTCTGAAACGGTCCGCGACCGCTCGTCGCCGGCCTCTCCGCGGCAGGCTGAAGCCTGATCGCCAAGAGCCGGAAGAACGCGCGCCACTCTCCTACAGATGGGACGGCGCGGAGCGGTCGGCAATGCGGCAGGCGAGGAAAATCAGCTTCTTAGCTCCGCCAACACTCGATCCGCCTCGGTCTTTACGCGCGCGACCGCCTCTTCCTTGACGGGGCCGTAACCTCGAATCTGCATCGGCAGCGCGGCGAGTTCGGCGATCCGTGCGACATCCTGCTCCGGCAGGCGCCGCATGCATTCCTCGACGATGCCTTCGTACCAGCCGATCAGTTCGCGCTCCATGCGGCGTTCGGCGGTATAGCCGAAGGGATCGAAAGCAGTGCCCCGCAGACGCTTCATGCGGGCGAGGAGGCCGAACGGCGCGCGAATCCACGGGCCGAAGGCACGTTTCAGCGGGCGACCTCTCGCATCCGTGCCCGTGTTCAGCATGGGCGGCGCGAGATGGTGGACGATGCGGAAGCCGTCCTCGAACTCGTCATGAAGCCGCTTCTCGAAGCCGGTCTGCGTGTGCAGGCGCGCAACCTCGTATTCATCCTTGTAGGCCATCAGCTTGAAGAGCGAGCGGGCGACGGCCTCCGTCACCTTTTCCGATCCCAGTCGAGCCTCGGCCGCACGCACGCGATCGACCGTGCGCCGATAGCGTGCCGCCCAGGCTTCGTCCTGGTAGTCGGTCAGGAAGGCCTCGCGGCGGGTGACGATCTCGTCCAGCGTCTGCGCCTTGCGCTTCGGCTCCAGCGCCCCACGCAGCTCTTCCGGTCTGGCGGCAGCCAGGCGCCCGATCAGGAAGGCACGGTGGTTGGCCTCGGTGGCGACGCCGTTCAGCTCGATCGCCTGGCGCAGCGCCTCGATGCCGACCGGCACGAGACCCTTCTGCCAGGCGAAACCCAGCATCATGACGTTGGCAAAGACCGCGTCACCCATCAGCCGTTCCGACAGCCGATTTGCGTCAAAGGCCGAGACGTTTTCCGCTCCTGCCGCCTTCTCGATCTCGGCGAGGCGGTCGGCGGTCCTGAGGCTCGCGTCGCGGATGCGCACGATATCGCCCGTCGGCATCTCCGCAAGATTGACCACCGCCTTCATGCCCGGCCGGTAGGCCGCGGACGCCTTGGGTGACGAGGAGACGACGATGTCGCAGCCGATAAGCGCGTCGGCCGCGCCGCGGTCGATGCGGACCTGGTTGATCGCCTCGGGCGTGGGGGCAAGGCGCACATAGGAGAGCACCGGCCCGAATTTCTGGGCGAAGCCCGTGAAGTCGAGCACCGACGCGCCCTTGGCCTCGAGATGGGCCGCCATCGTGACCAGTTGCCCCACCGTGATGACACCCGTGCCGCCGACGCCGGTGATGAGGAGGTCGTAGCTGCCGCCCACGGTCGGCCGATCCGGCTCGGCGAGATCGGCGGCGAGCGCGGCGAGATCGAACTCCACGCCCGTCTTCTTCCTGCGCGCCGTGCCTTCCACTGTGACGAAACTCGGGCAGAAGCCGTCGAGGCAGGAGAAATCCTTGTTGCAGGTCGACTGGTTGATGCGGCGCTTGGTGCCGAACTCGGTCTCGATCGGTTCGACCGAAAGGCAGTTGGAGGCGACCGAACAGTCGCCGCAACCTTCGCAGACCAGTTCGTTGATGACGACGAAGCGTTTCGGGTCTTCCACCTGCCCGCGCTTGCGGCGGCGCCGCTTTTCGGTGGCGCAGGCCTGCTCGTAGATCAGCACGCTGACGCCCGGCACCTCGCGCAGTTCGCGCTGCAACGCGTCCATCTCGCGGCGGTGGTGGATGGTGGTGCCGGCAGGAAAATCCTGCTGGGCGAATTTTTCCGGCTGGTCGGAGACGAGCGCGATGCGTTCCACCCCTTCCGCGCGGCAGATATGGGCGATGGCCTGCACGCTGACCGGCCCGTCGACCGGCTGGCCGCCGGTCATGGCGACAGCGTCGTTGTAGAGTATCTTGTAGGTGATGTTGGCACCGGCCGCGATGGCCTGGCGGATCGCCATCGAGCCGGAATGGTACCAGGTGCCCTCGCCCAGGTTCTGGAAGACGTGGCCCTTGCCGGTATACCGCGAGGAGGCGGCCCAGTTCACCCCCTCCCCGCCCATCTGGATCAGCGAGGTCGTCTCGCGATCCATCCAGCTCGCCATGAAGTGGCAGCCGATGCCGGCCAGCGCCTTGGAACCCTCCGGTACGCGGGTCGAGGTGTTGTGCGGGCAGCCGGAGCAGAAATAGGGCGTCCGGGTCGCGCCCGGCACCTGAATCGATACGGGCTTTTCGCTCGCGATCGCTTCTGCCCGCGATAGAAAGCCCTGTCCCGGAAAGATGCCGTCGAGACGCCTGGCCACGATCGGCACCAGCTGGCGCGGCGACAGCTCGCCCGTCCACGGCACCAGCCGCTCGCCATTCTCGTCACGCTTGCCGACCATCCGCTCGGGCTTGTCGCCCGGCCAGTCGTAGAAATACTCCTTGAACTGGCTCTCGATGATGCCCCGCTTTTCCTCGATGACGAGCACCTCGCGCTTGCCGCGCACGAAATCGAGTGCGTCGCGGCGCGCCAGCGGCCAGACCATGCCGACCTTGTAGATGTCGATTCCGAGCTGGCGGCATTCCGCCTCGCCGATGCCGAGCAACCGCAGCGCCTCCATCAGGTCGAGATGGCCCTTTCCCGTCGTCACGATGCCGAAGGGCGCGTGCTTGACGTTGTAGATGTGACGGTCGATCGGGTTGGCGTCGGCGAAGGCGAAGACGGCGTGCTTCTTGTCCTCCATCCGCTCCTCGATCTGCGGTCCGGGCAGGTCGGGCCATCGATAATGGAGCCCACCCGGCGGCGGAGTGTATTCAGGCGTCGCGAATATCCGGTCGGGCCGAAGCTCGATCGAGGCGGCCGATTCGACCGTCTCCGACACCGCCTTGAAGCCGACCCACATGCCCGAGAAGCGCGACAGCGCGTAGCCGTATTCGCCGAACTCCAGATATTCGGCGACATTGGCCGGGTTCAATGTCGGCATGAACCACGCCATGAAGGCGACGTCGGACTGGTGCGGCATGGAGGACGACACGCACCCGTGGTCGTCGCCCGCCACCACGAGAACCCCACCGTGTGGTGAAGAGCCGTAGGCGTTGCCGTGCTTCAGCGCGTCGCCCGAACGGTCGACGCCCGGTCCCTTGCCGTACCACATGGAGAAGACGCCCTGCACGGTACGGTCGGGGTTCGTCTCCACCTGTTGGGTGCCAAGCACGGCGGTGGCCGCCAAATCCTCGTTGACGGCCGGCAGGAACTCTATGCGGTTGTCGGCGACCAGCTTCTTCGCGCGCCACAGTTCCAGGTCGACCCCACCGAGCGGAGAGCCGCGATAGCCTGATACAAACCCCGCCGTGTCGAGGCCCCTGGCGCGGTCGCGCCGCGCCTGGTCGAGAAGCACGCGCACCAGCGCCTGCGTGCCGGTCATGAAGACGCGGCCGGAGGTGCGGTCGTAGCGATCCTCCAGCCTATAGCGGTCGCCGTGGCGGATGGGCTCGTGGCGGGTCATGCGGGCCTCCCAGCATCTTGCTGGACAATCTAGCGCGCTGGCAGTGAAATTTCCTGCCGATCTACCCTCTGCCCGATGACCCGCTGAAAACTTCTTGCAGCAGCAGTCAAGTTCGGAAAGGTTCTACCACCGAGGGGGAAGTCGGAACATGACGCTTGAGGAACAGGACCGCCGGATCCTGAGAGTTCTGCAGGAGAACGGCCGCATCTCGAACCAGGAACTGGCCGAGGCCGTGGGCATGTCGCCGTCCGCCTGCTGGCGGCGCGTGCGGGCGCTGGAGGATGGCGGCATGGTCACCGGCTATGCCGCTCTGGTAGACGCGCAGAGCGCCGGGCTAAGCTTCCAGGCCATCGTGCACGTCACCCTGACGCGCCACGACCAGGGCCACGTCGAGACCTTCATCCGCGAGGTCCAGCGGCGGCCGGAGGTTCTGGACTGTTTTGCCACGACCGGCGAGGCCGACTACCACCTGCGCGTGATCTGCTCGGGCCTCGACGCCTACAACCAGTTCCTCGAAGGCTTCCTCTTCCGCCTGCCGGGCATCGCCACGGTGCGCACCAATCTGGTCCTGAAGGAGATCAAGCACGGAACCACGCTGCCGCTCTGACGACCGGACGGCTACGCTTCCAGCATCTCTTTCACCACCGTCGCCAACTGCTTCAGGGTAAACGGTTTCGGCAGGAAGCCGAACTGGGCGTCAGCGGGCAGGTTCCTGGCAAACGCATCTTCCGCATAGCCCGAGACGAAAATGAACTTGATGTCCGGCTGCATCTTGCGCAGCTCGCGGAGGAGCGACGGGCCGTCCATCTCGGGCATGACCACGTCGGATACGACGATGTCGATCTTGCCGTCCAGTTCCCTGAACACGTCGAGCGCCTCGACGCCGGACGAGGCCTCGTGAACGGTGTAGCCGCGCGAGGCGAGCGCGCGCACGCTGCCCATGCGCACCGCGTCCTCGTCCTCGACGAGCAGCACGACGGCCGAACCCGAGAGATCGCGCCGCGCATCGGACTTCTGGGACACGGGCGTCTCCGCGCTGGCCGCTTCGGCTGCCTGTGCCTCGAGGGCCTTCGCGTCCGGCACGTGGCGGGGGAGGAAGATGAGGAACATCGTCCCCTTGCCGAGCTCCGATTCGCAGAAGATGAAGCCGCCCGTCTGCTTGATGATCCCGTAGACCATCGACAGGCCGAGACCGGTGCCCTTGCCGACCTCCTTCGTGGTGAAGAAGGGCTCGAAGATCTTGCCGAGCACCTCCGGCGGGATGCCGGAGCCCGTATCGGCGATCTCGACCAGCACGTAGTCGGCCGGCACGAGCTCGCGCTGCCCGAACTCGGCGCACTCCGCCGCGGTGACGTTGCGCGTCCTGATCTCCAGCTTGCCGCCGCCTTCCATAGCGTCGCGGGCATTGACCGCCAGGTTGACGACGACCTGCTCGAACTGGCCGAGGTCGGCCTTCACAGGCCAAAGGTCGCGGCCGTGGTCGATCGTCAGGGCGATGTCGGTGCCGACCAGCCGCGCAAGCAGCATGCGGATGTCCGCCAGCACGTCGGTGAGGTTGAGCACCTCGGGCCGCAGCGTCTGCTTGCGCGAGAAGGCGAGCAGCTGCCGCACCAGGGATGCCGCCCGGTTGGCGTTCTGCTTGATGTTCATGATGTCCGGGAAGGACGGGTCGGACGGGCGGTGATTGGTCAGCAGCAGGTCCGACGCCATGATGATGGCGGTGAGCACGTTGTTGAAGTCGTGCGCGATCCCGCCAGCCAGCTGGCCGACCGCCTGCATCTTCTGGCTCTGCGCCATCTGCGCCTCGAGCGCCTTCTGCTCGGTGGTCTCGACCGCGTAGACGATCGCCGCTTCCTCGGCGTCGGCGCTGGCGCCGCGGTCGGCGACGGCGTTGACGTAGAAGCGGATATAGCGGTCCTCGTTGCCGGGCAGCATGCTGTCGATCGGCTCGATGTCGGCTTGCTGCTGCCGTGCGCGATCGAGCGCCGCCGCGAGCGCAGCACGGTCGCGCGGGTGCACCACCGTCTCGAAACGGAGCCGGCGGTCAACCGAGTCGCGGTCGACGATGCCCGAGAACAGGGACAGGAACGGCGCGTTCGTCCTCAGGATGCGCCCTTCGGCGTCCACACCCGCAATCGCCATGGGTGTCGAGTTGAAGAAGCGCGTGAAGCGTATTTCGGCCGCCCGCAGGTCGGCGGAGGAATCCTCGCCCTGGCTGCGGTTGAGGACGATCGTCCGCGTCGTCCCCGGCAGGCCCTCGCGCGACGCCGTCACCCGGTGCATGAAGCGCACCGGCAGCGCCTCGCCGGACATCCGCGTCATGTCGAGGTCGATCACCGCATTGCGCGTCGAGCCCGGATCGGCCTTGACCGAATTGACCAGCGCCATCCCGTCGCCGGCGATGATCTGCGACAGCGAGATGATCCCCGGGCGGAAGCTCGCGAGGTCGATGCCCAGCCACTCGGCGAGCGTCGCGTTGACATAGGTGACGCGGCCGGAGGGCTCCGCCGCAAAGAACCCAGCCGGGGCATGGTCGAGATGGTCGATCGCCTGCTGCAGGTCGAGGAAGAACCGCTCCTGTTCTGCCCTTTCGGCCGAGACATCGGCCAGCTGCCAGGCGAGCAGCAGGCTGCGCTGTCCCGGCGCGCGGAACGCCCGCGCCCTGAGGCGGTACCAGCGGCTGCCGCCTTCGCCGCCGGAGCGGATCGGCTGGGTCAGCCTGAACTCGCCATCACCGGAGCGGCCGTCGCGCAGCCCGGCGGCGAGCCGCATGACGGTCGAGGACGCCTCGGGGCTGTCGGAGAGCAGACTCTCGATCGTCTTGACCTCGGCGGCCGAAGCTGCGCCCGTCATGTCGGCATAGGCCTTGTTGGCGTAGACGACCCGGCCCTTCTGGTCGGTGACGAGGACACCCTGTCCCATCGTATCGAGGAAGGCGCGGGAGAGATCGTCGCCGCCGGCACGCGGCGCGATATGGATGAAGCCGATCGCCGCCGCGAACAGGTAGCCGATGCCGATCATCGCCAGCAGGCCGAGCAGCCCGAGCAGGAACCGCTCGTCGAGCCGGTCCTGGAACACGGTGAAGACGACGGCCGCGACCGCAAGCACGATGACGAAAATAGAGAGCCTGCTCACTACGCCGGGCCGCGCGTGCTGGTCCACGATCGGGGCCGGATAGAGGTCGCCGCCCGTCTGTTTGGCCATTGCTGTCCTGCTCTTGAAGCCCCGGCGAGCGATGCGCTCCTGCGTCGGGCATACATCATGCCGCAGAGCACCCGCAAGCTGCCAGGCGGCCGCGCTTGCCGCTGCCTGCCGGGGCGGCTAGTTTGCCGGCCGAATTCCTGTTGATAGTCGACGAGGTAGTCAGATGGAGTGGTTCGAGAGCGTCTTGGGGCCGACATACGCGTCCGCGCTGATGTGGACGGGCGTCGCCCTATTGGGGCTGATCGTGCTGCTCGTCATTTTCAGGCTGCTCAGGAGCCTCGGCGCGGGCACCTTCGTGTCCGGCGGGCGCAACCGCAAGGCGCGTCTCGCCATCATGGACGCCGCCGCGGTCGACAACCAGCGCCGCCTCGTCCTCGTGCGCCGCGACGACGTCGAGCACCTGATCCTGATCGGCGGAGGCAACGACCTGGTCGTCGAGCGCGACATAAGGCTGGTGCAGCCGGCCAGCCCGCGCATGGAAGCCGCCCGGGAAAGCTTCGGGCCGGAGGCGATCCAGGCCGAGCCGCAGCGGACCGCCGCTGCCCCCCGCCCGGCGCCGCAGCGTCGCGAGCCGGCGCCGCTTCCGCGGCAGGAGCCGGTCGCGCCGGCGCCCAGGCCGCAGCCGCCGCGCCAGGTCGAACAGCCTTCGACCCCGCGGCCCGTTCAGAGCGCGCCGCCCGTTGCGGCACGCCAGCCCCTCGCGCCGGCCGTCCCGCCGCCGATGCAGTTGCCCGCCGACTACGGCGTCCAGGCGCCGTCGCGTGCCCCGTCGGAGCCCGCCTTCGCCCAGCCCGCGCCCCAGCCATCGCCACCGGCGCCGGCCCCGGCGCCGGTCGCCGAGGTGGCGCAGAACGACCTCGACGACGACCTCCTGCAGGAGCTCCAGTTCACGCTGGACGAGGAGGAGCGCCAGGAGCCGCGGCTCACCCCTGCCCCGCGCGAGCCGCGGGTCGACGACGAGATGGACCGGCTGCTCGGCGAGCTCTCCGGCCAGAGAAGGTAGAAACGAAAAGGCCCGCCGCTGGTGGCGGCAGGCCCGACGTTCCTTACCCGGACTGCAACGACCATCAGTCGTCGCGATAGACCTTCTCCCGGCGCTCGTGGCGCTCCTGTGCCTCGATCGACAGCGTGGCGATCGGCCGCGCGTCGAGGCGCTTGAGCGAGATCGGCTCGCCGGTCTCTTCGCAATAGCCGTAGGTGCCTTCCTCGATCCTCTGCAGCGCAGCGTCGATCTTGGCGATCAGCTTGCGCTGGCGGTCGCGCGCGCGCAGCTCGATCGCCCGGTCGGTTTCCGACGAGGCGCGATCCGCGAGATCGGGGTGGTTGGCGTTTTCCTGCTGGAGGATTTCGAGCGTCTCGCGCGCCTCGCGCAATATGTCGCTCTTCCACGAAACCAGCTTGGCCCGGAAATAGGCTCTCTGCCGCTCGTTCATGAAGGGTTCGTCGTCGGAGGGGACGTAATCGGCGTCTACGAATTCGGTCATCTCGACTCACCCCACAATCAACGGCCCGGGCGCCCATATATTCGGGTTGAACTACAGGTACAAGAACAAAGGCGTGGCCTCTCACGCATTTGTCAGACGCGTGTGGCCGGAGGAAAATCCAACCAACACATGTTGTTATGGAGAATCGCGTCCACCTCCGGCGGTCAGGCCGCCGGTCTTGCCCACACCTTCGTGTCGTGGAAGGCGGCGCCGCCATTGGGCGCGGCCGCGTCGGCCCCGACCAGGATATTGATCCCCTCGCCGCGCTCATGAGCCGTGTTCGGCCAGATACCCTCGGCGATGAGGACGCCGGGCCTGGTGACGTCGGTCAGGCGTGCATGGAGCACCAGTTCGCCGCGCCGGTTGCCGATCTCGATGCGGCCGCCGTCGGCCACGCCGAGCAGGGCCGCGTCGGCCGGATTGACAAGCAGCTCCGGCCGCCCCTCGCGGCTCCTCGAGCCGGGCGTCTCGGTGAAGCTCGAATTGAGGAAGGAGCGCGCCGGCGACGTCGCCAGCCGAAACGGATGCTCCTCGTCGGCCGCTTCGATCAGCTCGACATGGTCCGGAAACTCGGGCAGCCGCTCCACCGGCCCCTGGAAGCCGAGCGACGGCGGCGGGGTGTTGGGCGTGACCGTGCCCGTCCATTGCGGACGGAACCGGTAGCGGCCGTCCTTGTGGCCGAAGCCGTTCAGGTAGTGCGCCGTCTCGAAATCCGGCTGCATGTCGAGCCAGCGACCGTCCTTCAGAGTCTCGAAGGTGCCGAGCCCGTGGCGCGCCAGCATGTGGTCGATGTGCTCGCGCTCGCTCATGCCGAAGCCCGGGAGATGGCCGACGCCAAGGCGCTTTGCAAGTTCCTCGATGACGAAGAGGTTCGTCTGCGACCCCTCCGGCGGATCGATCAGCTTCGGGCCGAGCGTGATGTACTGGTTGCCGCCGCCCTTGTAGATGTCGTCGTGCTCGAGGAACATCGTTGCCGGCAATACGACGTCGGCCAGCATGGCCGTGTCCGTCATGAACTGCTCGTGCACGCAGGTGAAGAGGTCGTCGCGGAGGAATCCTTGCTTCACCAGCCGCTGCTCCGGGCAAACATTGGCCGGGTTGGTGTTCTGGACCAGCAGCGCCGTCACCGGCGGCCCGCCGTGCAGCGCCTCGGCATCGCCCGTCAGGATGCGGCCGATCTGCGACTGGTCGAGATGACGGATGGTCGGGTCGCGCAGCGCAACGCCCTCCACCAATCCCTTGTCGAGGCGGTAGATCGCGCCGTTGTTGTGAAAGGCGCCGCCGCCTTCGTGTTGCCAGGCACCGGTAACCGCTGCGATCGACGCTGCCGCGTGCATGTTGACGGCACCGTTGCGCTGCCGCGCGAAGCCGTAGCCCAGGCGGAAGAAGGTACGCCTGGTCGTCCCGATGAGCCGCGCGAAATCCTCGATCTGCTCGACCGGCAGGCCGGTGATCGCCGCCGCCCATTCGGGCGTGCGGCTCCTGAGATGCGCCTCCAGCCCGAGCGGATCGTCCGTGTACTTCTCGAGATAGTCCCAGTCCGCATAGCCGTCGCGGAAGAGTATGTGCATGACCGCGCAGGCGAGCGCGCCGTCGGTGCCTGGACGCACGACGAGGCCGATATCCGACTGCTTCATCGTCGCGTTCTCGTAGACGTCGATGACGACGATCTTCGCCCCGCGCTCCTTCCGCGCCCGCACCGCATGGGTCATGACATTGACCTGGGTGACCACCGCGTTGGTGCCCCAGATGACGACGCAGTCCGACTTTGCCATTTCCCTGGGATCGGGGCCCGCAAGTCGCCCCGTGCCCATGACATAGCCGGTCCAGGCGAGGTTGGTGCAGATCGTGTCGAAGAAGCCCGAATACTTCTTCGCGTGGCGCAGCCGGTTGATCGAATCGCGCTGCACCAGCCCCATCGTGCCGGCGTAGTAATAGGGCCACACCGCCTCCGGCCCGTCCTTCTGCTCGGCGGCGATGAATCGTTCGGCGACGAGGTCGAGCGCTGCCTCCCAGCTTGCCTCCTTCCACGATCCGCCGCCCTTCGAGCCGGTGCGCACCAGCGGCTTCGTCAGGCGGTCCGGATGGTGGACGCGCTCCGCATAGCGGGCGACCTTGGCGCAGATGACGCCGGCCGTGTAGCTGTTGTCGCGCGCGCCATGGACGCGTCCGATGCGGTTGCCGTCGAGAAGCTCGACGTCGAGCGCGCAGGTCGACGGGCAGTCGTGCGGGCAGGCCGAATGGCCGATGCGGATATTGGCGCGGGCGTTCATGCCCCTCAACTAGCCCATTCCGGCGGAAAGTTGTAGGCGCAGCGTCATGCCCACCCATTGGCACACGGCCCCGCACGCGCCACGATGAACTACCGCCACGTCTATCATGCCGGGAACTTCGCCGACGTCGTCAAGCACGCGGTGCTCGCGCGCATCGTCGAGTACCTCAAGCGCAAGGACGGCGCCTTCCGGGTGATCGACACCCATGCGGGACGCGGCATCTACCGCCTTGATGCGGAAGAGGCGCGGAAGACATCGGAAGCCGACGACGGAATCGCGCGACTGCTCGGCGCCAAAATTGCGGTCGAGGCAAGAGCGCTCCTCGATCCCTATCTCGAAATCGTGCGCGGTCTCAACGCGGAGGGCGCGCTCGACATCTACCCCGGCTCGCCGCTGCTGACGCGCCGTCTGCTGCGCCGCCAGGACCGGCTTACCGCAATCGAACTCCACAGCGAGGACGCCACAGCGCTGCGCCGGCTTTTCGAGGGCGACCATCAGGTCCGCGTGCTGGAACTCGACGGCTGGCTGTCGCTCGGCGCCCATCTTCCACCGAAGGAGAAGCGCGGGCTGGTGCTCGTCGATCCGCCTTTCGAACGCGAGGACGAGTTCGGCCGAATCCTCGACGGGCTCCGCAAGGCGCATCGGCGCTGGCCCGGCGGGACCTACGCGGTCTGGTACCCGATCAAGGACCGCCGCGCGGTCGGCGCATTCCGCGAGGCGCTGAAGCGGTGGGGCGTACCCGGGATCCTGGATACGGCCTTCCACGTTCGGAAGGCCTCGCCCTCACCCCGGCTGGACGGCAGTGGCATGATCGTGGTCAACCCTCCGTACCTGCTCGAGGCGGAGCTGAAGGTCCTGCTTCCGGCCCTGCGCCGCATCCTCTCGGATGGCGACGCGCCCATGCCCGCGCTGACGTGGCTGACGCCCGCTGCCTGAGCGACGATCGCTTGACCGCTTGCCCCCCATCGACCACAGTCCGGCGAGAGTCGGAACAGGCTGGAGGCGACATGTCGGCCCTTGCGAAATCCCTTGGCGTCGCGCTGCTCGCAATGCTCCTTTGGTCCCCGTCGGCCTATGCGGCCGATATGGTGGTGGGTGTCCGCGTCTATGATCCGGGCGTCTGTGGCGACGACCGCGTCCTCGGCACGATCGTCGACCGGTTCGGCCACCAGGTGCGCCATGTCCCCAACCTGCCGCAGGTCGGGATCATGGAATTCTACAATATCCGCGAGAACCGGTTCCAGCCGGAGAGCCCGCGCTGGCCCATCGAGCGCCGCTACTGCCAGGCGAACGTGGCCCTCACCGATGGCGTGAGCCGCGACATCTGGTACCTTATCGAGGAGAAGACCGGCTTCGCCGGCCTCGGCGCCAATGTCGAGTTCTGTGTCGCGGGATTCGACCGCTGGTATGTCTATGGCGGCCGCTGCCGCGTCCTGCGCTGACCTGCTGAGACGTCTCGCCGCGCTGCTTCTCGTCGCGTCCGTCGCCGGCTGCTGGGGCGAGCGTGACCCGGCAGAGGCTCCTTTCGATTTCTACGTGCTGTCGCTGTCCTGGTCGCCCAGCTATTGCGCGACCGACGCTCGCCCGGGCGAGCGCCAGTGTCGCAGCGACGTCCGCCAGGGCTTCATCGTCCATGGCCTCTGGCCGCAGAACGAAAGCGGTTGGCCCGAGTTCTGCGAGCCCGGAAGCCGCGAATGGGTTCCTGACGAGGTGGTCGACGAGATCGTCGACCTCATCCCCTCGCCCGGCCTGATCGGCCATCAATGGCGCAAGCACGGCTCCTGCTCTGGCCTGTCGCAGCAGGATTATTTTGAAGTGACCCGGCGGGCTAGAGAGAAGGTTGCCGTACCTGAGCTGCCGGCTTCGGGCGATGCGTATGCCGATCCCGCTTGGATCGCTGAACGCTTCGCAGCCGCCAATCGGGGCCTGCCGGCCGACGGGCTCGCCGTCACGTGTGACGCCACGCATCTGCGCGAGGTCCGCATCTGCATGACGCGCGATCTGGAATTCAGATCCTGCCCGGAGGTCGCGGCGCGGTCCTGCACGCTCGGCTCGGCCGTGATGCCGCCGCCGTGATCCAACGAAAAAGGGCCGGGGATGAGCCCGGCCCTTGATCAGCTCGATCGGAACTCGATCAGAACTTGACGCCGAGGCCGACGCCGACGCGGTGGTTGCGCGAGTCGATCCGCTGGTCAGCACCGCCGAAGTTGAAGTTCTGGCTGCCGTACTGGGTGTAGCGGTACTCGACGCGACCGAACACCTGGTCGGTCAAACGCGCGTCCATGCCGACGCCGGCGGTGAAGCCAACCATCGTGTTGGTGTCGGAGGCGCCGTTGGCGGTCACCCGCAAGCGTTCGCCGGCCACACCCGCCGTACCGTAGACAAGGATGTCGTCGGTGACGGCCACACCGGCGCGCGCACGGATCGAGCCATCGACGCTCGGACGAGTCCTGGCGGCAGGATCACCGTCGATCGTACCGGTGCCACGAATGCGGCTGTAGTTGAGGTCGGCCTCGCCGCCGAACACCATCATGCCGCTCTGGAAGTTGTAGCCGGCGAAGGCGCCGCCATAGAAACCGTCCGTGGCGACGGACGTGCCGTCAGTGCGATCGCGAACGCGACCGGAGAAGCCGTAGCCGGCCTGCAGACCGACATAGCCGCCCGTCCAGGTGTCGACCGGCATCGAGACGATCGGCTGCGGCTGGATCGGCGGCTCCTGGAAGATAACGTCTGCCGCATAGGCCGGAACCGCGAGAACGGCCGCTCCAAGCGCCAGGGCGAGAGTCTTGCTGGCTTTCATTTTTCTTTACTCCTGAGCCAAAGGAAACGGAAATGTACGCTTCCGACTGAACGCACGCAGGATCACGGGAGGTGCGAGCCTGCGCCAACAGGACGGAACGTGAGGTCTAAATGGGGCGGCATGCGAGCCCGTAAATGGAAAAAGCCTGTCCGGAATGCGGCCGAAACGTGACGTTGCATTTGTGCCACAATGAGTTGAACCCGCGGCACGATTTGGCAGGAGCGCGCGCGTGCCTATATGAAGACCGGCCTGCCTGTTCGTCTCCCCGGATTATCGCCGCATGCTCCTCAGCGTCCTGATGCTTCTGGCCGGAATGGTCCTGCTGTTCCTGGCCGGTGACTTCCTCGTCAAGGGCGCCGTCGGACTGGCTGAGAATCTCGGCATCCCAGCGCTGGTGATCGGGCTGACGGTGGTTGCCTTCGGCACGTCGGCACCCGAGCTCTTCATCTCGGTCCAGGCGGCACTCGCCGGCCAGTCGGGCATCGCGATCGGCAATGTCGTCGGATCGAACATCGCCAACGTCCTGCTGGTGGTTGGGCTGCCCGCCCTGATCGCGCCGGTGACAGCGAACCAGCCGGGCCTTCGCCGCAACATGACCGCGATGATCATCCTGACGATCGTCTTCATGTGGCTGCTCGCCAACGGACAGATCGGGCGGATGGAAGGTCTCGCCCTGTTCGTATCCATCTGCGCCTTCATCGCCTGGCAGATCCGTGCGGGGCTCGCCGCAGGCAACGGTTTGGCCGCCGATCTCGCCGACGAGGTCGGCGAGGCCCCGCACGATCGCAAGCGCGTCACGCTCTATCTGCTGGGCGGGCTCGTCGGGCTTCCGCTGGCGGCGCAGCTTACGATCCGTGGCGCGGTCGACATCGCCGAGTTCTTCGACATCTCCGATGCCGTCATCGGCCTCACCGTGATCGCCGTCGGCACCTCCCTGCCCGAGCTCGCCACCACGCTGATGGCGGCGATACGCCGGAGCGGCGCCGTTGCCATCGGCAATATCGTCGGCTCCAACATCTTCAACATCGCGGCCATCATGGGCATCACCGCGATGATCGCCCCGGTGCGGGTCGCCGACCGCATCATCGCCATCGACATGTGGGTGATGCTCGCCACCACGGTCGTGCTGGCTGTGCTCGCCTATGCACGTCTCTCGGCCGGCAAGCTGCTCGGCCTCCTCCTTCTGTCGAGCTTCGGTCTCTATCTCGTCTCCATGGCGTGGTAGCGAGGCCATTCCGCGGCGAGGCCGGGCGACCCCGTGTCAGGAGGCGACCTGCCTCCGGCTGCCGGCGCCCGGCTTTGCTTGAGCGGCCGGCCCAGGTCGCGCTATTGACCCCGTGGTCGGGTGGTGCCGCGGCGCTTCGGCACCGGAGGCACCTGGAAAAGGCATGAACGTGAAGGACCCCATACCGGAGAGCGCTGCGAGCGGCCGCAGGCGGCGCGAGGCTGCGGCGGACGACGTCGCCGGCTATCTGCCCGACGCGGATGGTGCCGCCGCCGACGCGCCGGATGACGCTGCAGGCGAACCCACCGCGCCGGAAGCCGACGGCCCGGCGATCGAGTGGGACGGCGGCGGCGGCGACACCGCCGGCAAGGTCGGCATCGAGCTCGTCCAGGCCCTGGTCCGGCGCCTGCCCAATGCGCCCGGCGTCTACCGGATGTCGAATGCCGCCGGCGACGTCCTCTATGTCGGCAAGGCCCGCAGCCTCAAGAAGCGCGTCACCAACTACGCGCAAGGCAAGGAGCACACGAACCGCATCGGCCGCATGATCCGCGAGACGGCGGCGATGGAGTTCGTCGTCACGCGCACCGAAACCGAGGCGCTGCTCCTCGAGGCGAACCTCATCAAGCGCCTGCGCCCGCGCTTCAACGTCCTGCTCCGCGACGACAAGTCGTTTCCCTATATCCTGCTCACCAGCGACCACGCCTCGCCCGGCATCTTCAAGCATCGCGGCGCGCGGGCGCGCGGCGGCGATTATTTCGGCCCCTTCGCCTCGGCCGGCGCGGTCGACCGCACGATCAACGCGCTTCAGCGCGCGTTTCTCCTCCGGACCTGCAACGATTCAGTCTTCGAGAGCCGGACGCGGCCCTGCCTGCTGTTCCAGATCAAGCGCTGCTCCGGGCCCTGCACCGGCGAGATCGGCCCGGCCGACTATGCCGAGCTCGTCAAGGAGGCGAAGGACTTTCTCTCCGGCCGCTCGGCCAAGGTGAAGGGCGAGATATCGGCTTCCATGCAGGAAGCGTCGGAGGCGCTCGATTTCGAACGTGCCGCGATCCACCGCGACAGGCTGGCGGCGCTCTCCCACGTCCAGACCCACCAGGGCATCAACCCACAGGGCATCGAGGAGGCCGACGTTTTCGCCATTCACCAGGAGGGCGGGCAAAGCTGCATTGAGGTCTTCTTCTTCCGCACCGGGCAGAACTGGGGCAACCGGGCCTATTTCCCCAAGGCCGATGCCGCGATCGAGGCGAGCGAGGTGCTGGGGGCGTTCCTCGCCCAATTCTACGACGACAAGCCCGCTCCCCGGTCGATCCTGCTCTCGCACGAGATCGAGGACCATGCGCTGCTCGCCGAGGCGCTGTCGCTGCGCTCGGGGCGCAAGGTGCAGGTCGCGGTGCCGCGCCGCGGCGAGCGGCGCTCGCTGGTCGAGCACGCGCTCGACAACGCCCGCTCCGCCCTCGGCCGACGATTGGCCGAAAGCTCCTCGCAGGCACGCCTTTTGGCAGGCTTGGCGGAGACGCTGGGACTTCCGCAGCCTCCGCGGCGGATCGAGGTCTACGACAACTCTCACATCATGGGCACCAATGCCGTCGGGGCCATGATCGTCGCCGGCCCGGACGGCTTCGTGAAGAACCAGTACCGCACGTTCAACATCCGCTCCGCCGGCACGGCGCCGGGCGACGATTTCGGCATGATGCGCGAGGTCATGCAGCGCCGTTTCTCCCGCCTCGTCAAGGAACACGGCAACCAGTCCCCCGAGGCGGCAGTGGACGAAGAGGCTCTGCCGCCATGGCCGGATCTCGTCCTCATCGACGGCGGCCAGGGACAGCTTTCCGCGGCAAGCGCCGTGGTCGAGGAACTGGGAATCGCCGATCGCGTCACCCTCGTCGGCGTCGCCAAGGGCGCCGATCGCGAGGCGGGCCGCGAGCGCTTTTTCATGGCCGGCCGCCCGCCTTTCACCTTGCCGGTGCGCGATCCCGTCCTCTATTTCGTCCAGCGCCTCCGCGACGAGGCGCACCGCTTCGCGATCGGCTCGCACAGGGCGCGCCGCAAGAAGGAGCTCGTGCGCAATCCGCTCGACGAGATCGCCGGCATCGGCCCGACGCGGAAGCGCCGCCTGCTGCACCATTTCGGCACCGCCAAGGCCGTCAGCCGCGCGGCGGTCGAGGACCTGATGAAGGTTGATGGCGTCTCGGAGGCAATGGCCCGAGCAATCCACGGCCATTTTCATGGAGATGCCTGAAACGGCGCGGCGAGACGATATGCCCCTCTGGCGAGGTTGACCGGACTTACCCACCTCTGCTTTGTGATAGCCTGAGCTTGCGAACGGCCTGATGCCCAAGAACGCCTTCAACCTGCCCAACCTGCTGACCTACGGGCGCATTCTCGCGGTTCCGCTGGTGGTGCTCTGCTTCTACATGGAGGGCAGGCCGCGGCCGACCGACTTCTGGCGCTGGGCGGCTTTCTTCATCTTCTTCGTCGCCAGCGTTACCGACTATTTCGACGGCTACATCGCCCGGATCTGGCAGCAGACCTCGAATATCGGCAAGATGCTCGACCCGATCGCCGACAAGCTGCTTGTCTCGGCCGTGCTCCTCCTGCTCGCCTATGACCGCACGATCGACAAGTGGTCGCTGTGGGCCGCGATCATCATCCTATGCCGTGAGATCCTGGTCTCGGGCCTGCGCGAGTATCTCGCTGCGCTCAAGGTCTCGGTGCCCGTTACCCAGCTCGCCAAGTGGAAGACGACGATGCAGCTCCTGGCGATCGGCTTCCTGCTTGCGGGCCCGGCCGGCGACAAGGTCGTCCCCTACACGACCGAGATCGGCATCTCGCTCCTGTGGGTATCGGCGATCGTGACGCTCTACACCGGCTACGACTATTTCCGCGCCGGCCTCAAGCACATCAGCGAGGAGAGCTGAGATGCCGGTCAAGCTCATCTATTTTGCCTGGGTTCGCGAGCGGATCGGCCTGAAAGAAGAGGATGTCGAGCTGCCGCCGCAGGTGGCGACCGTGCGCGATCTCCTTTCCTGGCTGCAGTCGCGCGGCGACGGATACGCAGCCGCCCTCCGCCATCCCGAGGTCATCCGCGTCGCGATCGACCAGGAACATGTCGGGCACGCCGAGAAGCTTGCGGGCGCGCGCGAGGTTGCGCTCTTCCCGCCCATGACCGGAGGATAGCCGCTTGCCTCCCGCCGCCGTGCCCACGATCCGCATCCAGCGCGAGGATTTCGACGCGGCGGCCGAGAGCCGGCTTTTGGTCGAGGGACGCAGCGACGTCGGCGCCGTCGTCACCTTCACCGGGCTCTGCCGCAGCGAGAGCGGCACGCTCGATGCACTGGAACTGGAACACTATCCCGGCATGGCCGAGGCTCAGATCCGCCGCATCGCGGAAGAGGCCTCGGCACGGTGGCCGCTTTCGGGCCTGACCGTGATCCACCGCTACGGCCGCATCGCGCCCGGCGATAACATCGTGCTGGTGGTGGCGGCATCCTCGCACCGCGAGGCGGCCTTCGACGCGGCGTCCTTCGTCATGGATTTCCTGAAGACCGAGGCGCCCTTCTGGAAGAAGGAGCACCGCTCGGAGGGAGCGGCAGCCTGGGTCGAGGCGGCCGCGCGCGATGACGCTCGGAAAGATCGCTGGCAATCAACGTCAGGTTAACCCTCGGCGCCGACGGCAGGCCTGGGGTCGCCGCCATTAGGCCTTTGTTGAGGGTTGCGACCGAGTCTCGGCCAAGGGCAAGGCTGGGGCAGGCATGCCGATGTTCGACCTCGCGCGATCGGCCTTCGGGCTCGACGGTCAAGGGCCGCTTGCGGCGAGCCTTCTGCTTTGCGCCGCACTTGCGCTGGGCATGTTCCGCTATCGCAACCGCTACCGCCGCTCGCTGGAAGAGCGCCGAAACAGCCTCGACTTGATCGAGAACCTGTCGGAAGGCATCTACCGCTCGTCGCTCGATGGGCGCCAGCTCCATGCCAATCCCGCTCTCGTGAAGCTCAACGGCTACGACTCCGAAACCGAGATGCTGGCCGCCGTGAAGGATATCGCCCGCGAATGGTATGTCGATCCGGATCGACGCTCGGAATTCGGGCGCCTGCTCGAGCGCGACGGAAAGGTCACTGACTTCGTCTCCGAGATCTATCGCCACAAGACCCGCGAACGCATCTGGATCAGCGAATGCGCGCGGCTGGTGCGCGAGGAGAAGACGGGCCGTCCGCTCTACTACGAAGGGTCCGTCCGCGACATCACCGAGACGATCCGCCGGCTCGAGCTGGAGGAACGCCATCGCAAGCTGGCCGACAATGTGCCGGGCGGGCTCTTCCAGCTCGTGCGGAAGAAGGATGGCTCCTTCGCGATACCCTATGCCAGCAGCGGCTTCTGGTCGACGATCGGCGTCCCCGCGGACGACCCGAGGGCTTCACCGGACGGCCTTCTGGACTGTGTCAAGGCCGAGGATCGGCGCGACCTGATCGAGACGCTGCGCCGATCGGAAGTGCGGGGCTTGCGCTGGGACTGCGAGTTCCAGACCGACGAGGCCAGACTCGGCAAACGATGGCTGAGGGTGACGGCGACGCCCGAGAAGACCCAGGCCGGCATCGTGTGGCACGGCTACCTGAACGACATCTCGCGCCGCAAGAGCGCCGAGTTCGCCATCAGGCAGCTCGCCTTCAACGACCCGCTCACCGACCTCCCGAACCGCCGCATGTTCCTCGAGCGGATGGGCGCGGCCGTGAAGCGCTGTGCCCGGCGTTCATGCCATGGGGCGCTGCTGCTCGACCTCGACAATTTCAAGGCGCTCAACGACACGCACGGCCACGACGCCGGCGACGCATTCCTGGTCGAAGTGGGCGTCAGGCTGCGCTCCAGCATGCGGGCGGAGGATCTCGTCGCCCGTATCGGCGGCGATGAGTTCGTCGTGCTCATCGACGAGGCGGGGAATGATCCCGGAGCGGCCGCGCGGGCGGCGATGATGATGGCGAACCGCCTCCTGCAGACCCTGCGCGACGAGTTCAGGATCGGCGACACCCTCCATGCCGCGTCCGCCAGCATAGGCATCGTGCTCTTCGACGGCAGCGAAGAATCGACCGACGTCATCCTCAAGAAGGCGGACCTGGCGATGTACCGCGTGAAGGGCGCGGGGCGCGACGGCATCGCCCTCTACGACAATCGGCCGACGGAGGAGCCGCCGGCCGACAGGATTCCTCAGCCCACCGCCCCAGTAGAGCGGAGCCGCCTCAGCGCCTGAGGCAACGGGCGATCAGCCGACGATTTCGGTTTCGGCGAACCAGTAGCGGATCTCCTCCGCGGCCGTCTCGGCGGCATCCGAGCCGTGCACCGAGTTCTCGCCGATCGAATTGGCGAAGCTCTTGCGGATCGTGCCTTCGGCCGCGTCCGCAGGGTTGGTCGCGCCCATGATCTCGCGGTTCTTCGCGACGGCGTTCTCGCCCTCGAGCACCTGCACCACGGTCGGGCCGGACGACATGAACTCGCACAATTCGTCGAAGAACGGGCGCGCCTTGTGGACGGCGTAGAAGCCCTCCGCCTGGCGGCGGCTCATCCATACCCGCTTCGAGGCGACGACCCGCAGGCCCGCATCCTCCAGCATCTTGGTGATCGCGCCCGTCAGGTTGCGCTTGGTCGCGTCCGGCTTGATCATGGAGAAGGTGCGCTCGATGGCCATTTCGTTCCTCGGCTGTTGGGAAAGTGTTCGGGTGCGCGGGTCTATAGCGTCGGCCGGCCGGACTGTGAAGTGGTCAGGCGGCCGCCGGAACCTGCCGCCCCAGCCCCTCATGGAGCGCCAGGCAGCGCTCGAACCAGTGCGCGACCGGATCGTCGTCTTCGAGCACGCGGAAGGGCGAGATCACGCGTGCCCACTGGAAGGCGCTCGCGACGATGTAGTCCGCAAAGAGCGGCCCGTCGCCGCCGAGGAAAGGCTGGACCGACAGCGTCGCGCGCAGCGGCTCCAGCGAAGCCCGGAACGCGCCGAGCTTGTCGTCGCGGCCGGCCGGCACCTCCTCGATCGGCCTGCCGTAGCGGACCTCGCGGGTCCTGCGGAAGTGTTCCTGGTCCGGCGGCGCGAGGCGGTCGTGGATGTCCATGAGCACAGCAGCGCCGAGATAGGGATGGATCGTGAGCTGCGACCAGCGCTCGACGAAGCGGGCGAGCGCCATGCCGCCTGCCCCGCCGAACAGCGACGGCCGGTCCGGATAGCGCTCCTCGAGATACTGCGCGATCGCGAAGCTATCGGCGACCACCGTCGCTCCATCGCGTATCACGGGAACGGTCTTCGCGGCCCCGCCCTCGACCGTCGCCACCGCGGTGAAGGGCGTCGGCACGCGCTCGAAGTCGATGCCCTTGTGCGCCAGCGCGAAGGCGACCTTCCAGCAGTGCGGGCTGAAAGGCCGCGCGGCATCCGCACCCACGAGATCGTAGAGCAACACTGTCATTGGCGGCGAACCTCCCCTTGTGTAATGGCTGTGCCCTCTGAGGGCAGGCGGAGAAGAGCCCATGAAGCAGCATTTCGCAATGATGGCGGCGTACAACAAATGGGCGAACGGCGTCGTCTACGATGCGGCCGGCCGGCTCGATGCCGAACGTCTGAAGCGGGATACCGGCGCCTTCTTCGGCTCGGTGCTCGGCACCTTGAACCATCTCCTGGTCGCCGACCGCATCTGGATGAAGCGCTTCACCGGCCAGGGCGATGCGTCGACCAAGCTCGACACCATCATCCACGACGCCCTGCCGGAACTCCAGAAGGCGCGCCAGGCCGAGGACATTCGCATCGTCACTTGGATCGACTCGCTCGACGAGGAGGCTCTCGCCGGCCGCTTCACTTACCTTACCGTCACCGACATGCGCACGATCTCCCAGCGGCTGGCGCCGGCGCTCGCGCATCTCTTCAACCACCAGACCCATCATCGCGGCCAGGTCCACGCGATCCTGACCACGCTGGGCGAGCCTTCCCTCTCCCTCGACCTCATCTATTTCCAGCGCACCGAAGAAGGGCGCGCCTTCGCCTGACGCGGCAGCCTGCGCCTACCATCGCAGGCCGAGCGCACCGGGCAGCATCTCGAAGCTCGCCGGCGCGCGGCCGGGCGGCTCACCGTCCGCCTCCAGCCCGATGGGCGAGGCCTCCCCGTCCAGCGGCTCGACCAGCACGTGCCGCCCCTTGTGGAAGCTGCAGAGGCCGAGCGTCCGGTGCGCGCCGCCATAGACCTTGCGCAGCGCGAGCGCGAGTGTCGGCGGCGAGGCGCTGCGCACGATGACCACGTCGAAGAGCCCGTCGTCGGTCGCCGCGGCGGGCGCAATCATCATGCCGCCGCCGAAATAGCGGCCGTTGGCGACCGCGATCAGGGCGGCGTCGCCTTCGAATGCGCGCTCCCCGTCGATCGTCACCCTCACCCGCTGCGCGCGGAACCGCGCCAGGCGCGCGAGCGTGTGCCAGAGGAAGACGACTTTCCCCGGCATCCGAAGCGGGTTGCGGGCCTCGTTCGCGCGGAGCGCGATGTCGGCCGAGATGCCGAGGCTGGCGATGTTGACGAAGTGACGCGTGAGCGGCCGGCCCAGCCGCCCGATGAAGGATATCCGGCCGACGTCGAGCCGCCGCGCCGGGCGTGCGGCGATTGCCGCCGCGATCTCGTCATGGCCGCCCGAGATCTCGAGCCCCCGCGCGAGGTCCGAGCCGCGGCCTGCGGGCACGATGCCGAAGTCGATCCCCCTCCCCTCGGCGACCCCAGTCAGCAGCCCGTCCACGACCTCGCTGATCGTGCCGTCGCCGCCGACCGCGACGACGAGCCGGACGCCGCTGCCGGCCATCAGCCGGGCGAGCGCCGGCGCCTGACCCTGCGCCGTCGTCTCCTTGACGACCAGCGGGCCGAGATGGCGCTCCAGCGCCTGGCGGATCGTCGGCCACTCGCGCCCGGTCCGGCCGCCGCCGGCGGCCGGGTTGATGATCACGCCGGTCGTCATCGGCGGCCCCCTCCCTCTCCCGCATGCAGGTTCGGCCAGAACGCGGCTGCCCGCAAGCGGCCGGACGCGCTTGCCCACTTGCGCGTCCATCCCCGCTCGGCCAAAGAGGCGCATGCTCATACTCGACGACATTTCGCTGCGGATCGCCGGCAGGCTCCTCATCGACCACGCCTCGCTCACCCTGCCGGCCGGCGCAAAGGCCGGCCTCGTCGGCCGCAACGGCACCGGCAAGACGACGCTCTTCCGGGCCATCACCGGAGAGCTGGCGACCGAGAGCGGCACGATCTCGATGCCGAAGGGCACGCGCATCGGGCAGGTCGCGCAGGAGGCCCCGGGAACCGAGGAGCCGCTGATCGACATCGTGCTGGCCGCAGATGCCGAGCGGCTTGCGCTGCTGCGGGAAGCGGAGACCGCCAGCGACGCCCACCGCATCGCCGAGATACAGACGCGGCTCGCCGACATCGACGCCCATTCGGCTGAGGCGCGGGCTGCCACGATCCTCGCCGGCCTCGGCTTCGACCACGAGGCGCAGAAGCGCCCGGCCTCGTCGTTCTCGGGCGGCTGGCGCATGCGCATCGCGCTGGCGGCCGTGCTCTTCGCCGAGCCCGACCTGCTGCTCCTCGACGAGCCGACCAACTATCTCGACCTCGAAGGCACGATGTGGCTGGAGAGCTACCTGTCGAAATACCCGCACACGGTGCTCCTGATCAGCCACGACAGGGACCTCCTCAACCGCGCGGTCGATTCGATCGTCCATCTCGAGGCAAAGAAGCTGACCTTCTGGCGTGGCGGCTACGACCAGTTCGAGAAGCAGCGGGCGGAGAAGATGGAGCTCCTGCAGAAGAGCGCGGTCAAGCAGGAGGCCAAGCGCAAGCACATGCAGGCCTTCGTCGACCGCTTCCGCTACAAGGCGTCGAAGGCGCGGCAGGCCCAGTCGCGCCTCAAGGCGCTGGAGAAGATGGCGCCTGTCGCCTCGATCGTCGACGAGCACGTCCCGGGCTTCTCCTTCCCCGAGCCGGTCAGGCAGGTCGCCTCGCCGATCGTCGCGCTCGACAAGGCGGCCGTCGGCTATGCACCGGGCAAGCCGGTGCTGAAGAACCTGTCGCTCAGGATCGACAACGACGACCGCATCGCCCTGCTCGGCGCCAATGGCAACGGCAAGTCGACGCTGGCGAAGCTGCTGTCCGGCAGGCTCGAGCTCGACCAGGGCACGCTGACGATAGCGCCGGGTCTGAAGGTCTCGATCTTCGCCCAGCACCAGCTCGACGACCTGCGGCCCGACGAGAACGCCATCGAGCATGTCCGGCGCCTGATGCCTGACGCACCGGAGGCGAAGGTGCGGTCGCGCGTCGCGCGGATGGGGCTCGCCACCGAGAAGATGACGACGCCGGCCCGCGACCTGTCCGGCGGCGAGAAGGCCAGGCTCCTCATGGGCCTGGCGAGCTTCGACGGCCCGAACCTCTTCATCCTCGACGAGCCGACCAACCATCTCGACATCGATTCGCGCCGTGCCCTCATCGACGCGCTCAACGGTTTTTCCGGCGCCGTGATCGTGATCGCGCACGACCGGCACCTGCTCGAGGCGACGGTCGACCGGCTGTGGCTCGTCCGCGACGGCACGGTCGTGCCCTATGACGGCGACCTCTCCGACTATCGCAGCCAGGTGACCGGCGGCCAGAGCGACCGGCGCGAGCGCCGGGAGGTGGACAAAGCGTCGAAGGCCGACCGCAGGCGCGAGGCCGCCCAGCGGCGCGCCGCGGCCGAGCCGCTCGCCAAACAGATCAAGGCGCTGGAGGGGCTGATCGAGCGCACCCGCAAGCGGCTCGAAGGCATCGACGGCGAGCTTGCAGATCCGACGCTTTACGATCGCGACAAGGCCAAGGCGGCGCGGCTGGCTAAGGAGCGCGGCGAACTTGCCGCCACGCTGAACGCCAACGAAGAGCGCTGGCTCGAGCTCTCGACCGAATACGAGGAGGCGACCGCGGCATGACCGCCCGCCTCACCGCGATCGGCTTCGATGCCGACGACACGCTGTGGCAGAACGAGCAGTTCTTCCGGATGACCCAGCAGCGCTTCCAGGCGTTGCTGGCCGACCACGCCGAGGCCGATCACATCTCCGACCGGCTACTGGCGGCCGAGAAGCGCAACCTTGCGAAGTATGGATTCGGCATCAAGGGCTTCACGCTGTCGATGATCGAGACAGCGATCGAGATCACCGAGGACCGGGTGCCGGCCTCCGTCATCCGCCAGATCCTCGAGGCGGGGCGCGAGATGCTCGACCATCCGGTCGAGACGCTGCCCCATGTCCACGACACGCTGGAGCGGCTGACCGGCCGCTACCGCATCCTGCTCATCACCAAGGGCGACCTGTTCGACCAGGAGCGCAAGCTGGCGGCTTCCGGCCTCGGCGACTTCTTCGACGCCGTCGAGATCGTCAGCGACAAGACGCGGGCCACGTATGAGCGCGTCTTCGCGCGCCATGCCGACGGCGCGGACAAGGCGATGATGGTCGGCAACTCGCTGAAGTCCGACGTCGTCCCCGCGATCGAGGCTGGCGGCTGGGGTGTCTACGTGCCGCACGAGCTGACCTGGGTGCTCGAGCATGTCGAGCCGCCGCGCAACGCAGCGCGGTTCCGAGAGGTGGCCCATCTCGGCGAACTGGAGCGGGTGGTCGAGGAAATCGGCTGAGCCGGGCCGGGCGGCGGCAATCGACCGCCGACGCAATTTGCCTCACGACGTATCGTTCGGCACCAGGCTCCAGCCCCCCGCGGCGCGGACGAATGCTGGTCGGAGGCGGCCGGATGCGAAGCGGTGCCGCCCAGATCTCCCTTTGGGCAGAACCGCGTCGGGAAGCAGGGCACTGAGCCAGGCGGCCAGCAACCTCAGGCGCTCGGCGATCCGGAGCGCGTCCTCCACTTCGTTGCCGACCCACCCGCCTCCTTCGACGGCTGGCGCGGGGATGCCCGTCTCCTCGAAGACGAACTCCGCCGCCACGGTTTCGGCCCGCCTCAGCAGCCAGAGCACGATCAGGCGGACGGGCGTGGACCGATGGGCGACCTGCTCGGCAAGGACGGCGAGCGCGACGAGCAGCGCAACGATGCGCCGCAGCACCCTGTCGTCCGCCATTGCCGCATGCACGTTCAAGCCATCGCCCTCCATTGACTGCGGACATTGTCGCGCGGGCTCGGGAGACGTGGACGGGATCAGCCGGGATTTCCCGGAAGCCGCTGATTCCGCTGGGTACGGTGTCGGATTTTGTGCACATTCGCGCGGCTATTCCGAACGACCTCCGACGCCGCCCGCATTGCGACCGGCTACACTGTCAGCCCGGCAGCCGCCGGCCGGAGCCGCGGCATGAGCAGCGTCGGGGACCGCTTCAGGCCCGCTTCTGCCAGCGGCGGTCGGGGCCCTGCTGCCAGTAGGTGACCTCGTGACCAGCCGCCTTCAGCGCCTTCCATTGGTCGCGTGCGGCGTCGAGCTGCGCCGCGTCATGACCGTCGAACATGATCACGGCCCGCGTGTAGGACATAAGGTCGGCAGGCGCCGCCCCATCGACCAGGAAGCGAACTTGGGCCTGGTTCGGATTGGCATCGCCGGTGCAGAGCAGGATCGGCTGCTCGGCCGCGTGCGGCTCCCTGTCGGTGCCGTGGCCGAGGAAGGAATCGTCGCGCCAGGTCCACAGATGCACGTCGAGCGCGTCACGGCGCTCCTCGCTGCCGGCTTGGACGACCACCCGCCACTGACGCTCCAGGCTCTTCTCCAGCAGCGGCGGCAGCGCCTCCTCCAGCGTCGATTCGGTGAGGTGGTAGAACAGCACCTCCGTCATCGCGTTCAGCTTTCGTAGTGCTCGCTCACCAGCCGGTCGAGCAGGCGCACGCCGAAGCCCGAGCCCCAGGACTGGTTCGTCTCGCTGGAGGGTGAACCCATGCCGGTGCCGGCGATGTCGAGATGCGCCCAGGGTGCTTCCTTCACGAACCGCTGCAGGAACTGCGCCGCGGTGATCGAGCCCGCGTTGCGCCCGCCGATGTTCTTCATGTCGGCATTCTTGGAATCGATCAGCTTGTCGTAGTCGGGACCGAGCGGCATGCGCCACAGCTTCTCGCCCGAGGCGAGCCCGGCCTCAAAGAGCCGTCCGGCCAGTTCGTCATTGTTCGAGAAGAGACCGGCATGCGTGTGGCCGAGCGCCACGATGATCGCGCCCGTCAGGGTGGCGAGGTCGATCATCGCCGACGGCTTGAAGCGGTCGTTGCAGTACCAGAGCGCGTCGGCCAGCACGAGTCGGCCTTCGGCATCGGTGTTGAGCACCTCGATCGTCTGCCCCGACATCGAGGTGACGATATCGCCCGGGCGCTGTGCGTTGCCGTCCAGCATGTTCTCGACCAGGCCGATGATGCCGACGACGTTCGCCTTCGCCTTGCGCGCAGCCAGCGCGTGCATCAGGCCGGTCACGGCGGCCGCGCCGGCCATGTCGCCCTTCATGTCCTCCATGCCCTGCGCGGGCTTGATGGAGATGCCGCCAGAATCGAACACGACGCCCTTGCCGATGAAGGCGATCGGCTTGTCCTTGGGCTTGCCGCCGTTCCAGCGCATGACGACCAGCCGCGGCGGGCGGGACGAGCCCTGCGCGACGCCGAGCAGCGCCCCCATGCCGAGCCTGCGCATCTCCTTCTCGGTCAGCACCTCGACCTCGACGCCGAGTGCCGTCAGCTCCGAAGCGCGTTCGGCGAACTCGACGGGGCCAAGAATGTTGGCCGGCTCGTTGACGAGGTCGCGGGCAAGCATCACGCCGTCGGCGACCGACTCGTGCCTCTGGAACGCCTTCTTGGCGGCCGCGGCCTCGGTCGTGGAAATCGTGATGCGGGCCGGCTTGTCCTCCGCCTTGCCCTCCTGGCCGTCGGCCTTCTTCGTCTTGTACTTGTCGAAGACATAGCTGCGCAGGACGATGCCGAGCGCGAGGTTCGCCGCCTCGGCCGCGACCGCATCGCTCACCACGGTGACGATCTGCGACTTCTTCAGCGCGCCGGCGATCGTGCCGCCGATCTTGCGCCAGGCCTCCTCGTCGCGTGCCGCCGCCTTGCCGGAGCCGACCGCGAGCAGGCGGTCGAACTCGGTCCCGCCCGGAACCAGCACTTCGAGCGTCGAGCCCAGCGCGCCCTTGAAGTCGGCGACCTTGGCCGCGCGCTCCAGGACGCCCGACGGGTCGACGTCGCTTGCCGCGGCAACGCGTCCGCCGTCCTCGCCGATGAGGATCACCACCGTCCCCTTCTTCGGGGCGGCGGGCTTGGCGAAGGTGATCGTTGGTCGTGCGGCCATCTGTCTCTGCTCTACTTGTGGGCGTCCGCGCGGACGGCTGCCGCGTCGCGGTTCTTTTGGCACGTGGCCGCGACCATGTCACGCACAGGCGCCGTTGTGTGCCGGTTAACCATGCTTCTTTCCCATTTGTTCGCCTAATCCGGCGACAGTCCGCGTTGGACGCAATGGGACAGCTTGTGTATGAGCGCGTGTCGGTGGGGCGCAGGACCGACGCGTCGAGGACTGCACAGGCAGCTGGCCGTGCGCGGGAGTGGACGGATATTCGGGACACATGAAGGTCGCCGAAATCTACATCATGCGGCGCGTCGTCGCGATCTTCCTCATGACCCTGCTCTGGGTCCTGACGATCGTGTGGACGACGCAGGTGCTCGTCCGCATCAACCTGGTGACGAGCGACGGCCAGTCGGCCGCGACCTTCTTCGAGATCGCGGGGCTCGTGCTGCCCTCGGTCATCCCAATCGTCGTGCCCTTCGCGATCGGCATCGCCGTCGCGCAGACGCTCGCGACGATGAACACCGATTCGGAACTGATCGTCCTGACCGCCGCCGGCAGCCCGCGCTCTGTGGTTGTTCGGCCGATCATGATCGCCGCGGTCGTCGCGGCCGTTGCCGCCTTCGGCGTCGAGAACTTCGTCGAGCCGCATGCCAGGGAGCGTCTGCGCAACCTGATCGCCGACGCGCGTGCCGAGCTGGTGACGACCATCATCCAGGAAGGTACGTTCCAGCAGATCGACGACGGGCTCGTCATCCAGATCGCCGAGCGGCTGCCGGACGGGCGTTTCGGGGGCATATTCGTTTCCGATACCCGCGAGAAGGGCATCGAGCTGATCTACTACGCCCGCGAGGGCGCTGCGGTGGAGGTCGAGGACCGGCACCTCATCCTCATGGAGGACGGCACCATCCAGCGCCGCAACCAGGCGGGCGAGGTCTCGTGGATCCGCTATCATACCTATGCGCTGGACCTGTCCGAATTCCAGCCGCCGCGCGGCGATCCGACAATGTTTCCGAAGGACAGGACCATCGCCTATCTGATGAATCCGGACCCGGCGGATTCAATCTTCCAGAGGCGTCCGCAGATGTTCCGCGGCGAGTTGCACCGGCGCTTCACGGACTGGCTCTACTCGATCGTCTTCGCGATGGTCGGACTTGCCGTGGCCGCCGACGCGCGCTCCTTCAGGGAGGCGCGCATCCACCCGCTCTTGACCACGATGGGCGCGGCCCTCGTCGTCCGCTGGGCGGGCTTCATCGCTGCCAACGGCGCCGCGCAGTCCGCGCTCTACGTGCCGCTGATGTATGCCGTGCCCGTCTCCGCCATCGCCGCGGCGGCCTTCATGATCGCCACCAACAGAAGACTCGAGTTCCCAACCGCCTGGGCCGAGCGCATCCAGACCCTGATGGGCAGGCTGCACGACCGCATCGCAGCGTTCAGGTTCGGCCGCCGCGCCGAGGAGAGCCGCGCGTGATCGGCTGGACCCTCGGTCGCTACTTCCTGCTCCGGCACATGGTGCTGACCAGCTGGCTGTTCGTCGGCCTGTTCCTGCTCGTCTTCATCATAAACTTCACCGAGATCAGCCGCCGGATGTCGGACGCCTCCAACTACTCGATCAACTGGGCGCTCGGCTTTGCGGGGCTGCAGACGCCGATGATCATGCAGCAGGCGATTCCCTTCGTCTGCCTGATCTCGGCCATGGCCGCCCTGATCTCGCTGAACCGCAAATACGAGCTCGTCGTCGCCCGCGCCGCCGGGATATCGGCCTGGCAGTTCCTGACCCCGATCTGCATCAGCGCTTTCATCTGGGGGCTGGGAATCATCCTGCTCCTCAACCCGATCGCAGCTTACGGCCTTTCGCGCACTCAACTCATGGAGGTCGAGGTGCGCGGCGGCACGCCGTCGGCGCGGACATCCGGCCCCACCTGGATCAAGCAGCGCACCGGCGAAGGCGAAACCTATATCGGAGCCGAGGCCGCGAGCGCGGACGGGAGCGGACTGGCCGGCGTCGTTTTCATCCGGGTCGACTCGGCAGGCGCGCTGACGGAGCGGCTCAACGCGCGAACCGCGACTCTCCACGAAGGCCACTGGGAGCTGAACGACGTCATGCGCGTCCGCGAGGGACAACTTCCCGAGGTCCTCGCATCGGCCGAGATCGAGACGAATCTGAATCGCGAGTTCGTAACCGAGCGGCTCGTCAATCCCGAGACGATCCCGATCTTCGATCTGCCGCGCAAGATCGCGGCTGCCCGCTCCTTCGGCCTGAGTGCCAACGGGTTTGCGATGCAGTTCCATTCGCTGACGGCGCTTCCTCTCCTATTGGTTGCGATGACGCTGATAGCGGCAAGTGTTTCCATGCGTTTTGCCCGCATGGGGCAGTCCGCGCCGATAATTCTGGGTGGCATCGCCTCCGGCTTTCTGCTTTATGTCGTGTCGGTTCTGGTGAAGGCTTTCGGGACGGCCGGCATCGTTCCGCCAGCGGCTGCGGCGTGGTTTCCCGTGGTTCTGGCCGGTTTGTTCGGGGTGACGTTTTTGCTGTACAAGGAGGACGGGTAGTGGGGAGGGTGGCCATTCGCGCCTCCTGGCGCCGGCGCCGGGACCTGCTCGCCGGTGTCGCCGTCCTGGCCTGCGTTGCGGCCGTGGCGCTGTCGACCGATTCGACGGGCGCGCAGGAATTCGATCTTGGCGGCCAGTTGTCGCCCGACGCCCAGATGTTCCTCGAGGCGGACAGGCTCGTCTACGACAACGACCGCAACACGGTCAGCGCGGTCGGCGGCGTCCGCATCGACTATGACGGCTATCGCCTCGTCGCCCAGCGCGTCATCTATGATCGCAACACGTCGCGCCTGATGGCCGTCGGCGAGGTCGAGATCCTCGATCGCGACGGCAACCGCTTCTTCTCGAACGAGGTCGACATCACCGACGACTTCCGCGACGGCTTCGTGCGCGCCTTGCGCGTGGAGACGGCGGACGCCACCTATTTCGCCGCCGACAGCGCGGAGCGCCGCGACGGCGTGGTGACGACCTTCAACCGCGGCATCTACACCGCCTGCGAGCCCTGCGAGGAGCGTCCCGACAGCGCGCCGATCTGGCGCATCAAGGCGCAGCAGATCATCTGGAACGGCGAGACCCGCACCGTGCGCTTCCGCCACGCCCGCTTCGAGCTGTTCGGCCTGCCGATCGCCTATCTGCCCTACTTCGAGATGCCCGATCCGACAGTGCGGCAGAAGAGCGGTTTCCTGATGCCGGGCTTCAGCCACAGCTCCGAGCGCGGCTTCGGCGTGTCCGTCCCCTACTACTTCGCCCTCTCCCCGACCTACGACCTCACCGTCACCGGCCGCTACTATTCGAGACAGGGCTTCCTCGGCCTCGCCGAATGGCGCCAGCAGTTCGACACGGGCGGCTATTCGCTGCGGATCGCCGGAATCTCGCAGCAGGACCCGGGGGCCTGGCGCCCCAACCGCGTCGACGGCAGCGTCACCCGCCGCGCCATGCTGTCCACCGAAGGCAGGTTCGACATCAACCCGCGCTGGGTGTTCGGCTGGGATGCGCTGCTCCAGACCGACAAGAACTTCGCCCACACCTACGCGCTGCCCGGCGGCGCGCAGCGTGTGAAGACCTCGCAGGTCTACCTGACCGGCCTCAACGACCGGAACTATTTCGATCTGCGTGCAATGCATTTCCGTGTCCAGGAGGACCGGCCGAACAGCCACGCTTCGGCGCGCCACCCGCGCCAGCCGTGGGTACTGCCAAGCTTCGACTACCAGTTGACGCCCGATGAGCCCATCGCCGGCGGCGAGCTGACCCTGACGATGAACGCGCAGGGCCTGCGGCGCAGCACCTTCGATGGCCGCCGATGGGACGATGACCCCGACTTCGCCGTCAATGTTCCGACCGTGAGAGGAGCCGATGGCTCCTCCGGCCGCTTCACCACCGAACTCGAGTGGAAGCGTACTCTTGTTGGCCCCGGCGGGATCGTGCTGACGCCATTGCTGCACGGGCGCGGCGACGCCATCTTCGCCGACGTCGGTGCCTCGACGCTCAATGCGATCAATGGCGTGGCCGGTCGCTACAACCAGATCTACGGCCTTGCCGGCGTCGACGTCCGCAACAGCTACTACCGCTACATGGCGACGGCGGGCATGGAGGTGCGCTGGCCGGTGCTCTTCTCGACACCCGGCTCAAGCCACATCCTGGAGCCCGTCGGCCAGCTCTTCATCCGGCCCGACGAGCCCTATGGCGGCTCGCTCGGCATTCCCAACGAGGACGCGCAGAGCCTGGTGTTCGACGCTTCCACGCTGTTCGAGCGCGACAAGTTCTCCGGCTACGACCGGATCGAGGGCGGGACGCGCGCCAATCTCGGCATTCGCTATTCCGGGTCCTTCGGCAATGGCTGGTCGACCAGGGCCATCTTCGGCCAGTCCTTCCATCTCGCGGGCCGCAACCCGTTCGCCTCGCCTGACCTCGTTTATGCCGGGCAGTTCTCGGGCCTTGAGTCGCGCCGGTCGGACTATGTCGGCCAGTTCGGCATCACCTCGCCGGTCGGCATCAACCTGACGGCCGGGGGCCGCTTCGACGAGCGGACCTTCGATCTCCGGCGCGCCGACCTCCGTGCGTCCTACTCGAACCCGTTCTTCTCGATCGGTGCCCAGTACTCGAACATCAAGGCCCAGCCGGACTACGGCTTCAGCAACGACCGCCAGGAAGTCCGCGTCGCGGGCTCGGCCCAGCTCATCGAGCACTGGAAGGTCTTCGCCTCGGGCACCTACGACATCGAGAACAGCTTCCTCCAGAATCGCTCAATAGGCTTTGCCTACGACGACGAGTGCTTCACCTTCGAACTGACCTGGACGGAGCGCAGACACCACACCACCAGGGAGAAGACGAGGAACATCGGCTTCCAGATATCGCTGCGCACCCTGGGCGACATCGGCACCTCGACGCGCAGTCTCGACAGCTTCTGATCGCGTAGCCCGTCATTCTTTCGCCCAAGAACAACTCGACAACTTGCTCGAAAATCGCCAATCAGGGCGCAGGGCAACTCATTTCCGGAAAGCATCAGCATGAGATCGATCACTTTACGGCTGATCAGCGGCTCAATCGCCTTGGCGTTGGCGGCGGTCTTCGTGCCCGCCGGCGGCACGCTGCCTGCGCAGGCGCAGGCGAGCGAGATCCGCGTCGTGGTCAACAACGTGCCGATCACGAGCTACGACATCCAGCGGCGCCAGGCCTTCCTGCGCCTTCAGCAGCAGAACGGCACCGTCGAGCGCGCGACGAACGACATGATCGACCAGACGCTGCGCCTGCAGGAGATGGGCCGTCTCAACGTCCGCATCAGCGAGGACCAGGTTTCCGACGCCTACAATAACTTCGCGCGCTCGAACAACCTCACCACCGCCCAGCTCGACCAGATCCTGGCCCAGTCCGGCGTCACCCGCGGCCACTTCCGCGACTTCATTCGGGCCCAGATGGGCTGGAGCCAGGCGCTGCAGGCCCGGGCGCGGCATGAGGGCGGCCGCGTGACCGAGCAGGAGGCCGTCCGCCGCATGATCGAGCAGGGCGGCAACAAGCCGAGCGCGACCGAATACATGCTCCAGCAGGTCATCTTCGTCGTTCCTGCTGCCGAGCGCGGCAGGCTGGCGCAGCGCCGCCGCGAAGCGGAGGCCCTGCGCGCCCGGTTCCGGAGCTGCGAGACGACACGCGAGTTCGCGCGCGGGCTGATCGACGTGACCGTGCGCGACCTCGGCCGCGTGCTTGAGCCGCAATTGCCGCCCGACTGGGAGCGCCAGATCAAGGCGATCGGCCCCGGCCAGGCCACCGCCGTGCGCGACACGGAGCGCGGCGCCGAGTTCATCGCGATCTGCAGCGCGCGGCAGGTCTCCGACGACATGGTCGCCGCCATGGTCTTCGAGAGCCAGCAGTCGGGTGGTGATTCAGGTGCCGACGAGCTTTCGCGGCGCTATACGGCCGAGCTGCGCGAGCGGTCGAGCATCGTCCGCCGCTGAGCGATCCGGCAGCCTTCCCTTAGGCAGCTGATGCGGGCGGCCGCAGCATCGCGAAGTCGAACAGGTTCCGGTCGAGCAGATGCGACGGCCGCGCGTTCGCCAGCGCCCTCATCATCACGTCCTTGCGGCCCGGCATCCGCCGTTCCATCTCGTCGAGCATCGCCTTCATCGCGTTGCGCTGCAGTCCGTCCTGGCTGCCGCAGAGATCGCAGGGAATGATCGGGAACGCCATGGCTGCCGCGAGGCGCGCGAGATCGGCCTCGGCGCAATAGACGAGCGGCCGCAGCACCTCGACGTCACCATCGTCGTTGAGGAGCCGGGGCGACATCGCAGCCAGCCGGCCGCCATGGAAGAGGTTCATGAAGAACGTCTCCAGCATATCCTCGCGGTGATGGCCGAGCACGAGGGCCGAGCAGCCCTCCTCCCGCGCGATCCGGTAGAGATGCCCGCGCCTGAGGCGCGAGCAGAGCGAGCAGTAGGTCCGATTCTCCGGGATCTTGTCGGTGACGATCGAATAGGTGTCGCGATACTCGATCCTGTGGGGGATGCCATACCGCGACAGGAACTCCGGCAGGACGTGCTTCGGAAAGTTCGGCTGTCCCTGGTCCAGGTTGCAGGCGACGAGATCGACCGGCAGCACGCCACGCCATTTCAGGTCCAGCAGCAGCGCCAGCAGGCCGTAGGAATCCTTCCCGCCCGATATCGCGACGAGCCAGCGTTCGCCGGGACGAACCATCGCGAAGTCGTCCAGCGCCCGCCGCGTCTCGCGCAGGAGCCGCTTCCGCAGCCGCTTGAACTCGACGCCCGAGGGCGCGGCGGCGAATAGGGGATGGCACCCCCTCCCCTCGGCCTCGTCGCCATCCTGCGGTATCGGCGCATGCATGTTCATCGGCCGGCGAAGCTCCGTTTCCTCGGGCTCCGCCTAGCATGCCCTGCACGCCGTGTCGCGGCCGTCAGAGGCGCCCGTCGATCGCCTGTTCCAGGAGCGCGAGCGCCGCATCCTTGGTGAGTTCGACCGGATTGCCGCCCGCAGTCGGATCGACGATGGCCATATCGGCGATGAGGTTCTTGCGCTCGTCGTCTATCGAGAGGCCCTCGATCAGGCCCGGCAGCGTATGCGGAACCGACAACTTCTCCCGCAACGAGAGGATTTCCTGCTGGAAGCCATCGAAGCCGCCCGCAATGCCGCAATAGGCGGCGAGCCGCGCGATCCGCTCCTCGATCGCCGGCCGGTTGAAGGCCAGCACATAGGGCATGAAGACGGCGTTGGTCATGCCGTGATGCGTGTCGTAGAGCGCGCCGATCGGATGCGACAGCGAGTGGATGGCGCCGAGGCCTTTCTGGAACGCCGTCGCGCCCATCGCGGCGGCGGCCATCATGTTGGCGCGCGCCGCGAGGTTGCTACCGTCGGCAAAGGCCCGCGGCAGGTTCGCCAGCACGAGCCGCACGCCCTCGGCGCCGATCCCGTCTGCCATGGGATGGAAGCCCGGCGCGCAATAGGCCTCGAGGCAGTGGGCGAGCGCGTCCATACCGGTCCCGGCGGTGATGAAGCGCGGCATGCCCATTGTCAGTTCCGGATCGGCGATCACCGTCACCGGCAGCATCTTCGGGTGGAAGATCACCTTCTTCGTATGGGTCGCCTCGTTGGTCAGCACCCCTGCCCTGCCCACTTCCGAGCCCGTTCCCGCTGTGGTCGGCACGGCGATGATCGGCGCGATGACGCGGGAATCCGCCCGCGTCCACCAGTCGCCGATATCCTCGAAGTCCCAGACCGGGCGCGTCTGACCCGCCTGAAAGGCGATCAGCTTGCCGAGGTCGAGCGCCGAGCCGCCGCCGAAGGCGATGACGCCGTCATGTCCGCCTGCCCTGAATGCCGCGATGCCGGCGGTCAGGTTCGATTCGACCGGGTTCGGCTTCACGTCGGAGAAGACGGCGTGCCGCACCTTCGCCTCGTCGAGGATGCGGAGCGTCGAGGCTACCACTGGCAGCCTGGCGAGGCCGGGATCGGTGACGAAGAGCGGGTTGGAAATGCCGGCGTCCCTCAGCACGTCGGGCAGTTCGCCGATCCGGCCCGCGCCGAAGCGGACCGTGGTGGGGTAGTTCCATTTGGCGACGAGATTGGTCATGGAAAGCTGCTTTCGATACTGGAGCCACGAATCTCGCTTTGCGGCTCAAATGGATGGATACCGTGCTCGGCGACCGTCATTCCGGGGCGCGACCGCCGGGTCGCGAACCCCGAATGCAGATCGCCAACGTTATCGCTCTGGATTGCGGGTCCGATGCATCCGCATCGGACCGGAATGACGGCGGCGAAAGCTTCTGTTTGATCCGAAACATCAACCGGACAGATTCCCCAAGCTGCACCGCGTACCAAAAAATCGAATTCGCACGGCTGATACCGGGTGGCTGACCATCGAGCTAGATCGCTTCCCTCAGGTGGAAACTTTTCGGATGCGTCAGGTTGTCGTAGCCGACGAAGCCCATCGCGCCGCCCTTGCCGGTGTCCTTGACGCCCGTCCAGACGAGGCCCGGGTCGACGTAGTCACAGCGGTTCATGAAGACGAGCCCGGTCTCGATGCGGTCGCCGATCGCGGCGGCACGGTCGGTGTCGCGGGTCCAGATCGATGCGGTGAGCCCGTAGGGGCTGTCGTTCATCAGCTGGATGGCTTCCTCGTCGTCGCGCACCTTCATGATGCCGACGATGGGGCCGAAACTCTCCTCCCGCATCACGCTCATCTGGTGGTCGACATTGGTCAGCACCTCGGGCGCGAGGTAGGGTGAGCCTTCGCGATCGTTCTCGACCTTCATCTCGATGTGGCCGCGCGCGCCCTTGCGAAGCGCCTCCGCCTTCTGCTCGCGCACGGCGTCGGCGAAGCGCGCCTGCGCCATCGGTCCGAGCGTGGTCGCGTGGTCGAGCGGATCGCCGACGACATAGTTCCGCGTCTCGGCGACGAAACCCTCTACGAACTCGTCATAGACCTTCTCGTGGACGTAGATGCGCTCGATGCCGCAGCAGCACTGCCCGGAATTGTAGAAGGCGCCGTCGACCAGATTGGCGACGGCATGATCCATCTTCACGTCGGGAAGCACGTAGGCGGGGTCCTTGCCGCCCAGCTCAAGCCCCATGGTCGTGAACGTGCCGGCCGCCGCCTTCTCGATTGCCCTTCCGCCCGCAACGGAGCCGGTGAAGTTCACGTGGTCGATCCTGCCCGAGCCGAGCAGCCGCTCGGTCTGGCCGTGGTTGAGCACGACGTTCTGGAATCCCCCCTTCGGCAGCCCTGCCTTGTCGAAGGCCTGCTGGAAGCGCTCGCCGACGAGCAGCGTCTGAGCAGCGTGCTTCAGGATCACCGCATTGCCCGCCATGAGCGCCGGCACGATCGTGTTGATCGCGGTCAGGTAGGGGTAGTTCCATGGCGCGATCACCATCACGACGCCGAGCGGATCGCGGCGCAGGTAGCGGCGGAAGCCCGGCTTGTCGTCCGGCGCCGGGCGGTCGGCGAGCGCGCTCGCGGCGAGGTCGACCATGTAGCGCGTGCGCTCCTCGACGCCGCCCTTCTCGCCGCCGAAGCGGACCGGCCGCCCCATCTGCCAGGCGAGTTCCGGCACGATCTCGTCGTTCATGGCAAGCAGCGCCTCGAGGAAGGCGATCAGATAGCGCCCGCGCTCCTCGATCGGCACCCTGCGCCATTCGACCTGCGCGGCCCGGGCGCGCGAGACGGATGCCTCGACCTCCGCGTCGGCGGCGACAGGCCGCTCGGCGTAGATCGAGCCGTCGACGGGAGACTTCAGTTTGATGGTTTCCAATGGTGTCTCCATGATATCTTTCGGTAGTCAGCACGCGAGCGTACGAACGTGCCCCTCACGGCCATAGGCGAGAATTGGTCGGTCGCTGGTCACCAGAACGAGGTCGTTGGAGCGCGCCGTCGAAACCAGAATGCGGTCCATCGGATCCCCGTGGATCTCTCCCGGCAGGAAGGACGATGCGACCATTATCGATGGCGTAACCGGACTCTGCTTCGCCTGCATCCGCTCCATAAACCTGTCGAAAAAGTCCAGCGGCGCCAGTGGCAGGCTTAGCCGCCCTTTCGCCACTCCGACACCGATCTCCCACGCTGAAATGGGCGAGACGTAGAGGCGGCCATCGTAGGCCGCCTCCGAAATCGCGTGTTCCGCATCGGGTTCTAGGTGCGTGTCGTTGGCGACGAATATGATCGCGCACGTATCCAGAAGGAGGTTGGCCGCCTCGGTCATTTCGCCCGATCCTCGCCCAGATAGCCCTGATACCAAGGCTCCTCACCAAACGGCCGAGTCACGTCGAAACCCTCTTGGATTTTGATCATTCCCTTCATGAAGCCGAAACCCAGATGGCGGGGGCGCGGCGATGTCGGGGCTCCATTAGAAGAACCGCCCTCGGCTCGCGACTTGCGAACACGGCGGAACACGAGCTTTCCGCTGCTCGTGTTGACCGACTCGGTTTCGTAGCCGGCGTCTAGCCACTCGCGAGTCATCGGATTGTTGCTGGGGTTGTTGCTCCACCAAGCCGGGTACTGCTTCGATGCAGGAAGCGGAAATTCCAGAACCTTTTCGATTTCCGCGAACGTCATGGGGATGAAGTCCTGGTCACGCTCGACGAGGAAGTCCTTCAGACGGAAATACTTGCTCATGCCGGGAGTCCCGTGGGTTGATGCGGCAGCGTCACACACCTTCATATGGCCCAACAATTGCCAGATATCAACCTTTAAAGGCTGCACTTAAGCCTTAATACCTTTCGAACCCCCTGTGCAGCTCCCAGTCGGTCACCCGGCGGTCGTATTCGAGCTGCTCCCAGCGGGCGGTGTGGACGTAGTGCTCGATGACGTCCTCGCCGAGCGCCTCCTTGAGGAAGGCTGAGCCGGCCATCGCCTCGGTCGCCTCGCGCAGCGTCTTCGGGATCTCGAGCAGACCCTCGTCGTGATAGGCGTCGCCCTCGAACGGCGCCTGCAGCTCGAGCTTCTCGTCGATGCCGGCAAGCCCCGCTGCGATCAGCGCCGAGAAGGCGAGATACGGGTTGAGGTCGGCGCCGCCGACGCGGCACTCGATGCGGATGCCCTTGCTCCCCTCGCCGCACAGGCGGAAGCCGGCGGTGCGGTTGTCGCGGCTCCAGGTGATGCGCGTCGGCGCGAAGGTGCCGACCTGGAAGCGCTTGTAGGAGTTGACGTACGGCGCCAGGAACCAGGTGTAGTCGCGCGCGTATTTGAGCTGCCCCGCCACCCAGGAGCGCATGAGGGGCGACATCGTGAATTCGCCGTCCTTGTCGAGGAAGAGCGGCTTCTCGCCGTCCTCGCTCCAGATCGAGTTGTGGATATGGGATGAGTTCCCGGCCAGCGCATAGTCGTATTTCGCCATGAAGGTGATCGCCTTGCCCTGCTGGGCGGCGATCTCCTTGGCGCCGTTCTTCAGGATCGTGTGCCGGTCCGCCATGTCGAGCGCCTCGGCATAGACAACGTTGATTTCCTCCTGCCCCGGCCCCCATTCGCCCTTGGAGTTCTCGACCGGGATGCCGGCCGCCTCCAGCCCGTTGCGCAACGCGCGCATGTAGCCCTCCTCCTTGGAGGTCAGGCCGATCAGGTAGTCCTCGATATAGGGCGAGGCGGTGTCGAGCCCGCGCCAGTGCTTGTCGCGGGCGCTGCGGTAGGTCTCGTCGAACAGGTAGAATTCGAGCTCGGAGGCGAAATAGGCGCGATAGCCGCGCTCCTTGAGGCGCGCCACCTGGCGCTTCAGCATCCCGCGCGGCGAATGCGGCAGATCGTGCTCGCCGTGGTGGTCCTTCACGTCGGCCAGCACCAGCGCCGTCTTCTCCAGCCACGGCACCCGCCGCAGGGTCGCCATGTCCGGCTTCAGCACGAAGTCGCCATAGCCCTGCGACCAGCTTGCCGCGCGGTATCCCGGCACCGGCTCCATGTCGATGTCGTTGGCGAGCAGATAGTTGCAGCCATGCGTCTCCTGGTGTGCGGAGGCGAGGAAGTGGCGCGCCGTGAAGCGCTTGCCGATCAGCCTGCCCTGCATGTCGGCCGCGGCGACAAGCACGGTGTCGATCTCGCCTTCGGCCGCAAGCGCGTCCAGGCGTTCGAATGTCAGCAAGCCGGTCATGATCGTCGGTCGTCCCCCTGTCCCATCCGCGCATCTCCGCTGCGCAGCGCGATCTCAATTTCATGGCCCGGCGAATGTCAAAGGAAACCTGTTGGACCATCCCCATTGTTGCAGGGATGCCTCACCCGCACGCGATTCTTCTGCGCAGGCGGCATTGGGCGCGATTTCGACCATGCACCGGGCGCGGCGGCCTGCTATCAGCACTGCATCGAGTAAGCGTTGTAGGAGCTTAGTGTGGACGATCAAACTGTTCGCGACCAGCAGACCGGAGAAGAGCAGCGTCCCGTCGTCGATCTCTATGATCCATTCGACCGCAACTTCGTCCTGCGCAAGCGCAAGGACGTGACGTTGCGGCTTTACGACAAGAAGATCGTCAACGACGACTTCTGACATTTTCAGCCGGGACGGGCGTGAAGGCGGCTCCTCAGGGAGCCGTTTTCATTTTCGGGAGCTACATCGCCCCGAGAGCCCAGGCGACAATCTCCCCCGCAACCTGGCCATAGGCGCGGTCGAGCGCGGCGACATAGGCGTCGTTGCCCGTCCCCGCCACCGCAACCTCGGCGCTGAACACGCGGGTCGCGCGGACCACGCCGTTGCGGTCGTTCAGGAGCCGCGCCGAGATCTCGATGCTCGCCCGCGACGGCCCGAACACGCGGATCTCGAAGGATCGCACGTCGGTGACGATCTGGTAGTCGATCGCGAGCCCTTCGCCGGGCCGGCCGACGCCGCCCAGCCGTCCCGAGGCCTGGAAGGCGTCCACCAGCCTGGCCTGCACGATTCGCGGAAGCCGGTCGGCCCACTGCGCGCCCGCCAGGAATTCGATCGACGAGGGCGAGGTTCTGACGACGATGTTCTCGCCGTCCAGCGCCCGAAGTGCGGAAGGCTCGGCGACGAGAAGTTGGGTGCGTGGCCTGGATGGCAGGGTTGCCGGCACGGACGGGATCGTGAGTTCGTAAGTGTCCAGCGCCGGCGGCGTGGCTGCGAGCAGTCCCGCGCAGCCCGACAGCGGGAGCGCGGCCATCAGCCAGAATGCTACGAACGCACGCCGCGTCAACTCACCGTCCCCGTTACCGGTCGCCTCAACCCCTGGGCGACACCATGTCTTGGAGGCCGGTGGCCGGATTGTCAACGCCGGGTGCGGCCGTCGAACTGGCGGACCGAGCCCTCGCCCCCCGACAGAATCCGCTGCGGATTGCGCTCGAAGGCGCTGATCGCTTCCTCGATCCGGTTGATCGAGCGGCGGCTGTCGCGGATCAAGGCCTCGGCGTCGCGCAGGCCCTGGTTGGTGAAGCGCTCAAGCCCGCCCGTCACCGAAGCGACCCGTGCATTGAGGTTCTCCGCCGTCTGGCGGAAGACGCGCAGCGTCTCGTTGGCCTCGCGCACGATCGCGCCGATCTCCTCCGAGCCCAGGAGATCGTCGGCGCGCGTCAGCACCGAATCGAGCCTGCCTGAGGATTCGGCAAGCCGCTCGGCGAGCTCCCTGTAGGCCTGCAGCGTCAGGCTGGCTTCCGACATCACGCCCTCGGCCTCACCCGAGCCGATCAGCTCGTCGAGGCTGACGAGAACCTGGTCGACCCGTTCGGCCGAACTGTTCAGCCGCTCGGCGAGCTGCCGGTAGGACTGGAGCGTTTCGCGCGCGTCGCCCACCACGCCCTCGATATCCTCGGACGCCAGAACGTTGTCGACCCGCGCCACCACGCTCTCGACCCGTTCCGACGACCGGTTGAGCCGGTCGGCAAGCTGCTGGGCGTCGCTGATGATCCGATCGATGTCCTCGCTACGGGCTGAGAACGTATCCGTGAGGCCGGCGACGTCGGTCGCGATCCGGTCGGCGGTCGTGCTGGCGCTCTCGAAATTGCGCATCATTGTCTCTACCGTCGCGGGATCGACCGCCGCAATCAGCTGGTCGACGCGGTCCGTCGAGCCGATCAGCCGCTCGCCGAGCAGCCGGTAGGACTCGATCGCGCCGCGGGCGTCGGCGATGGCGCCCTCGATATCCTCGGAGGCCAGGATGCCGTCGACCCTCGCCACCACGCTCTCGACCCGCTCCGACGACCGGTTGAGCCGGTCGGCGAGCTGCTGCGCGTCGCTGATGATCCGGTCGATGTCCCCGCTGCGGGCCGAGAACGTGTCGGTGAGGCCGGCAACATCGGTCGCGACCCGCTCGGCGGTCACGCTCGCGCTCTCGAAGTTGCGCATCATGTTCTCGACCGTCGCGGGGTCCACCGCCGCGATCAGCTGGTCGACGCGATCCGTCGAGCCGATCAGCCGCTCGCCGAGCAGCCGGTAGGACTCGATCGCGCCGCGGGCATCGGCTATGGCGCCCTCGATGTCGTCCGATGCCAGGATGCCGTCGACCCTCGCGATGACGCCTTCGACGCCCTCCGATGCGCGGTTGAGACGATCGGCCAGCTGCTGCGCGTCGCTGATGATCCGGTCGATGTCGCCGGAGCGGGCGCCAACGCTCGAGGCCAACTGCGCGACGTCGGTCGCCACCGTGTCGATCGTCTGGCTGGCGTTCTCGAAATTGCGCACGACGGCGGCGACCGAATCCGGATCGACGCTGGCGACGACCCGGTCGACGTGCCCGAGCGTCTCGCCGGCGTTGTCGGCCAGCTGGACCAGCGAGCCCACCGCCTGCTCGAGGCCGTTCATGATGCCTTCGATCTGCCCGGCTGCCTGGTCGATTTGCCGGGTGAAGTTCTCGACGTTGGTGACCACCTGGTTGACCCGGTCCGGATCGACCGCGCGGATGAGCTGCTCGCCGGCCTCGAGCGTCGAACCGAGCTGGTCCGAGACGCCCGCCAACGTTTCCGACATTTGCGAGACGCTGGCGAGGAAGGTGTCGATGCCCTCTGCGTTGCGCCCCAGAGCCTCGCTGAAGGCCTGGGCGTTGCGGGCCGATTCGGTCAGCGGGCCACGCACGTCGGCGACGAAGCCCTCGAAATCGCCCAGCACGCTGTCGGCGCGGCGGAAGATCGACTGCGCCGATTCGAGGAGATTGGTCACCGCCGACGGGTTGGCCGTCACCTCCGCCACCGTTCCCTGCTGTGCGGCGAGGTCGAGCAGGCTCTCCTCGCCGGCACGCGAGCCGCGCATCTCGATATTCGCCTGCCCGGTCAGGCCGGCAAGCCCGACATCGACCTGCGTCGACTGGGTCACCGGCGTGCGCCGGTCGATCCGCGCGTCGGCGATCGCCGCGTCGGGGTCGGTCACATCGATGAAGACGCGGCGGATCTCGCCCACCCGCACACCGTTGAAGAGGACCGCGCTGCCACGACTCAGGCCGGAGGCCGAGCCAGGGATTCGGATGCGAAGATCGGTCATCTCGCCGCGGTCCCCGCCGCCGGCCGTCCAGTAGACGAAGGCGAAGGCCGCGAGCACGGTCACGATCGTGAACAAGCCGACGATAAGGTAATTGGCCCTGGTTTCCATCCGCCGCCTAAGCCTGCTGTCTCGCGTGGAGATCGATCTGCCGCGCCCGCTTGCCGCGGAAATAGGATTTCACCCACGGCTCATCGACATGCATCATGTCCTCGATCGTCCCCTCGACGAGGACCTTCTTGCCGCCGAGTACCGCCACACGGTCGCAGACCGAGAACAGGCTGTCGAGGTCGTGGGTGACCATATAGACCGTCAACCCCAGGGTGTCGCGCAGCTTCGCCACAAGTTCGTCGAAGTCCGCCGCGCCGATCGGGTCGAGGCCCGAGGTCGGCTCGTCCAGGAAGACGATGTCGGGGTCGAGCGCCAGCGCGCGCGCCAGCGCCGCACGCTTGATCATGCCGCCGGACAGTTCCGAAGGGAACTTGTCGGCGGCATCCGGCGCCAGCCCGACCAGTTCGATCTTCAGGAGCGCGAGCTCGTCCATCAGCTTCTTCGGCAGGTCGAGATATTCGCGCATCGGAACCTGCACGTTCTCGCGCACGGTGAGAGCCGAGAACAGCGCGCCGTGCTGGAAGAGCACGCCGACCCGCATGTCGATTGCCATCCGCTCGCGCTCGTCGGCCTTGTCGAGGTCGACACCGAAGAGCGTGATCCTGCCGGACTGTTTCGGCGTCAACCCGAGTATGGTGCGCAGCAGCACCGACTTGCCGGCGCCGGAGGCGCCGACGAAGCCCAGGATCTCGCCGCGGTAGACGTCGAGCGACAGGCGGTCGAGCACGACGCGGTCGCCGAAGGCGACGGTGACGTCACGCGCCGACAGCACCGTGTCCCGGACGGTCGCCGGTGCAGCCCCATTCCCCGTCTCGTCCGCGATGCCGGTCCCCATTCGCCGCCCTAGAAGTTGATCGCCGCGTAGAACATGGCGAACAATCCGTCCAGAATGATGACGACGAAGATCGCCTTGACCACGGATGACGTGACCTGCCGTCCGAGCGACTCGGCACTGCCCTTCACCTTCAGGCCCTCGACGGAGGCGATGATGCCGATGATGAGCGCCATGAACGGCGCCTTGATCAGGCCGGCGAAGATGGTGTTGAGTGCGATGCTGTCGCGCATGCGGTCGATGAACGCCTCCGGCGCAATGCCCGAATAGGTCCAGGCCACCACCATCGCGCCGGCGAGCGCAGCGAAATTGGCGATCACCGTGAGGCAGGGCAGCGCGATCAGCAGCGCGACGAGCCGCGGGAAGACCAGCACCCCGATCGGATTGAGGCCGATCACGGTGAGCGCGTCGACCTCCTCGCGCATCTTCATCGAGCCGATCTCGGCGGTGATCGCGCTTCCCGAGCGGCCGGCGACCATGATCGCGGTCAGGAGCACGCCCATCTCGCGCAGTACGAGGATCGCGACCAGGTCGACGACGAATATCTCGGCCCCGAAGACCCGCAGCTGGAATGCGCCCTGCTGGGCGACGATGGCGCCCACGATGAAGGACATCAGGACGATGACCGGAATGGCGCCCACTCCCATCCGGTCGATCTGGTTGAAGATCGCGGCAGGGTTCACCGCATGGCCGCGGCCGAGCTTCATCTGCGCCCCGCGAATGGTCGCGCCGAGGATGTTGAGCCCGAGGATGATATCGCGGAAGGAGTCGACGACCGTGCGGCCGGTGTCTTCGAGGAACCTAATGATCAGCCAGTCGGCCTTGCGCGCCGGCGGCTCGCCTTGACCATGGGCTCGCTTCACCGCATCGAGCAGAACCTGCGCACCCCGTCCCGCCCCCCTCACGGCGACCTCCGCCCCCTGCCCGGCGAAGGTTTCCGCCGTCCTGTGGACGAGCCACGCGCCGGCCGTGTCGAGCTGTTCGACGCCGCTGACGTCGAGGACGACGCGCCGCGCCGAGCCGTGCTTCGAAAGGTCGCGCATCTGGCGGTCGATCGCCGCGACGGTACGCGTATTCCAGTCGCCAGCGAGCCGGCATTCCAGCGCGTCCGCCTGCGCCACGATATCGAGCCGCGGCACCCGGCTCTCGCGCGGCGGGACGGCTTGGGTTTCCGATTCGGTCTGGTCGCCGGACATGGCGAAGCTTTAGCCGCTTGCGCGCGGGCTGTCACTTTGGCAAGCCGGTGGCGGAGGTGCATCCATGCGGCGTGAACTGACGGTCGAGACCGAGCGATTTCCGATCGCGGGCAATTTCGTGATCTCCCGCGGCAGCAAGACGGTCGCCGAGGTGGTCACCTGCACGATCCGCGACCAGGATCGCGTCGGACGCGGCGAGTGCGTGCCCTATGCCCGCTACGGGGAAACGGTCGAGCAGGTCGTCGGCGAGATCGAGAAGATCGGCGAAGCCGTCTCACGCGGCATAGGCCGCGAGGAACTGCTAGACGCCATGCATCCGGGCGCGGCGCGAAATGCCGTCGACTGCGCGCTGTGGGACCTGGAATGCAAGCTCGGCCTCCGCGATGCCCGGCGCGAGGTATGCGCCATGCCGCCGCGGCCGATCGCCACCGCGATGACGATCTCGCTCGGCGACGTCCAGACCATGGCCAACCAGGCGCGCGCGCACTCGCACCGCCCGCTGCTCAAGGTGAAGGTCGGGACGGAGGACGACACCGGCCGCATCCATGCGGTTGCCAGTTCCGCCCCGCACAGCCGGATCATCCTCGACGCCAACGAGGGCTGGACGGAGGAGAACATCCGCCAGCACCTTCTCGCCGCTTCCGAGGCGCGGGTCGCCCTGGTCGAGCAGCCGCTGCCGGCCGGCCATGACGAGATCCTGCGGCGCATCCCGCACCCGGTGCCGATCTGCGCCGACGAGAGCGTGCACGGCACCGACGATCTCGAGCGGCTTCTCGGGCTCTACGATCTGATCAACATCAAGCTGGACAAAACCGGCGGGCTGACCGCCGCGATTCAATTGCGGCAGCGGGCGCGCGAGCTCGGCTTCGGCGTCATGGTCGGCTGCATGGTCGGCACGTCGCTCGCGATGGCGCCGGCCGTGCTCCTGGCCCAGGATGCGGAGTTCGTCGATCTCGACGGACCGCTGCTGCTCGAACGCGACCGGCCGCAGGGCCTCGTCTATTCCGGCTCGATGGTCTCCCCGCCGGCGCCGGCGCTCTGGGGCTGACCAACCTCACGCCGCCCGCCGGCCGTCCCCCAGCGAGGGCGGCTCAAGCGAAACCGGCACCATCCGCTCGACCGTCGGCTGCGACTGCGTCCATGTGACGATCGAGAAGCTGCCGCCATGATCCTCGACGATCGCGGTGCAGCTTTCCACCCAGTCGCCCGCATTCATATAGGTCACGCCGCCGACCTCCTCGATCACCGCATGGTGGATGTGGCCGCAGATGACCCCGTGCGCTTCCGCCCGCCTGGCTTCCTGAATCAGCACTTCCTGGAATGCGCTCATGAAGGCGACCGCCTTCTTCACCTTGACCTTGGCCCAGGACGAGAACGACCAGTAGGGCCAGCCCAGCGCGCGGCGCACCCGTGCCACGACGCGGTTGATCGCGATGGCAGTGTCGTAGGCGAGATCGCCCAGATGGGCGAGCCAGCGCGCGTTGTGGACGATAGAATCGAACTGGTCGCCGTGGATGACCAGATAGCGGCGTCCATCGACACCGATATGGATCGCCTGGTCCGCCACCTCGATACCGCCGACATGCGTGCCCTGGAAATCGCGCAGGAACTCGTCGTGATTGCCGGCGACATAGATGATGCGCGTTCCCTTGCGCGCCTGCCGCAGCAGCTTCTGCACGACGTCCTTGTGGGACTGCGGCCAGTGCCAGCTGCGCTTCAGCCGCCAGCCGTCGATGATATCGCCGACGAGGTAGATGTACTCGGCCTCGTTGTGGCGAAGGAAGTCGATGACGAAGTCCGCCTTGGCATCCTTCGACCCCAGATGCAGGTCCGAAAGGAATATGCTCCGGTGACGCCTGGGCTGGACGTGCATCATCGGATGTCTCCGTAGTTGCGATGCCGCACAGGAACGCGATTCAGGTCACATCTTTATGACGGTTGTCACGGCGCGGATCGCCGGGATAGTTTGGCGCCCGTTTTGGCGGGAGCCGCGGCTGCCGGACCACCGGCTGCTTGATCCGACTTGACTGCGGGCTGCGTCCCGTTCTGTTCCAACACTGCTTCATCCAAGGGGGGCAAGGCATTGAAACTAGTAAGGTTCGGCAACAGGGGCCAGGAGCGGCCGGGCATCCTCGCCGCCGACGGCAGCATCCGCGACGCATCTTCGATCGTTGCCGACTTTTCGCCTGAGACAATCTCCTTCGAACTGCGCGACAGGCTCGCAGCCGTCGATCCGGCCTCTCTGCCCGCGGCGCCGCAGGGCGTGCGGCTCGGCTCTCCCGTTTCCCGTACCGGCCACTTCATCGCCATCGGCCTCAACTACGCCGACCACGCGGCCGAGACCGGCGCCGCCATCCCCAAGGAGCCGATCGTGTTCTCGAAGGCCCCGACGTCGCTCTCGGGACCGACTGACGACGTCGTCCTGCCGCGCGGCTCGGTCAAGTCCGACTGGGAGGTGGAGCTGGCCGTGATCATCGGCGAGCACTGCCACTATGTTGAGGAGAAGGACGCGCTGTCGCGCGTGTTCGGCTACGCCGTCTGCAACGACGTCTCCGAGCGCGAGTACCAGGCCGAGCGCGGCGGGCAGTGGATCAAGGGCAAGAGCGCCCCGACCTTCGGCCCGCTCGGCCCCTGGCTCGTGACGCCGGACGAGATCGCCGACCCGCAGGACCTCGACATGTTCCTCGACGTCGACGGCGAACGCTGCCAGACCGGCAACACGCGCACCATGATCTTCTCGGTCGCCCACGTCATCTCCTACCTGTCGCAGTTCATGGCGCTTGCGCCCGGCGACATCATCACGACCGGCACGCCTCCCGGCGTCGGACTCGGCATGAAGCCGCCTCGCTTCCTCAAGGGCGGCGAGGAGATGCGGCTCGGCATCGCGGGTCTCGGCGAGCAGCGGCAGAGCGTAGTCGCATCCTGAGCGGACGGCGGAGACCTTAACGATGGAACAGGAGCAGAAGGCGGCCCCCTCGGAGCTGGAGGAGGCCGCTCTCTTCTACCACCGCCACCCCAATCCCGGGAAGCTCGAGATCCAGGCGACGAAGCCGCTCGGCAACCAGCGCGACCTCGCGCTGGCCTATTCGCCCGGGGTGGCGGCGCCGTGCCTGGCGATCCGCGACGATCCCGCCAGCGCCGCCTACTACACCGGGCGCGCCAATCTGGTCGCCGTCGTGTCCAACGGCACGGCGGTGTTGGGTCTCGGCGACATCGGCCCCCTCGCCTCCAAGCCGGTAATGGAAGGCAAGGCAGTCCTGTTCAAGAAGTTCGCCGGCATCGACGTCTTCGACATCGAGATCGACGCGCCGACAATCGAGGCGATGGTCTCGACGGTCGCCGCGCTCGAGCCGACCTTCGGCGGCATCAACCTCGAGGACATCAAGGCGCCGGAGTGCTTCGAGGTCGAGGAGCAGCTCAAGGCGCGCATGCGCATCCCGGTCTTCCACGACGACCAGCACGGCACCGCGATCATCGTCGCCGCCGCCGTGCTCAACGGGCTGGAGCTCGCCGGCAAGGACATTGCTAGCGTCAAGATCGTCACCTCGGGCGCGGGCGCTGCCGCGCTCGCCTGCCTGAACCTGCTGGTCGGGCTCGGGGCACAGCGCGAGAACATCTGGATCACCGACAGGTTCGGCGTCGCCTGGAAGGGCCGCGTCGAGGAGATGGACCGCTGGAAGGACGCCTACGTCAAGGAGACGGAGGCGCGGACGCTGGCCGACGTCATCGGCGGGGCCGACATCTTCCTCGGCCTCTCGGCCGCCGGCGTCCTGAAGCCCGAGCTCCTCGTCCACATGGCTGAGAAGCCGCTCATCCTGGCGCTCGCGAACCCCGTGCCCGAGATCATGCCCGAGGTGGCGCGCCAGGCGCGGCCGGACGCCATGATCTGCACCGGGCGCTCGGACTATCCGAATCAGGTCAACAACGTCCTCTGCTTCCCGTACATCTTCCGCGGTGCCCTTGACGTCGGCGCGACCGCCATCAACGAGGAGATGAAGCTGGCCGCGGTCCGCGCCATCGCGGCGCTTGCACGTGAGGAACCATCAGATGTAGCTGCGCGCGCCTATTCGGGCGAGACGCCGATCTTCGGCCCGGACTTCCTCATCCCCTCGCCCTTCGACCCGCGGCTCATCCTGCGGATCGCGCCCGCCGTCGCCGCGGCGGCGATGCGGAGCGGCGCGGCGACCCGTCCGATCGCCGAAATGGATGCCTATGTCGACCGGCTGAACCGCTTCGTCTTCCGCTCGGGCCTGGTCATGAAGCCGGTCTTCTCGGCCGCCAAGTCGGCCGAGACGCGGCGCGTCGTCTATGCCGACGGCGAGGACGAGCGCGTGCTGCGCGCAGCGCAGGTCGCACTCGAAGAAGGTCTGGCGCAGCCGATCCTGATCGGCCGGCCCTACGTGGTCGAGGCCCGACTCGTGCGGTACGGGCTGAGGATCAGGCCGGGCACCGACTTCGAGCTGGTCAATCCCGAAGACGATCCGCGCTATCGCGACTATGTCGACCTCCTGATCCGCATAGCGGGGCGGCGCGGCGTGACGCCCGAGGCGGCCCGCACGATGGTCCGCACCAACAACACGGTCATCGCCGCCCTCGCCCTCGTCCGCGGCGAGGCTGACGCGATGATATGTGGCCTGGAGGGCCGCTACGAGCGGCACCTGCGCAATGTCGACCTCCTCATCGGCAAGCGGAAGGGCGTCAGCGACCTGTCTGCGCTGTCGATGCTGATCTCGCAGCGCGGCGTCACCTTCTTCACCGACACCTATGTCTCCATCGATCCCGAGGCGCGCGACATTGCCGAGATGACGATGCTCGCCGCCGAAGAGATCCGGCGATTCGGCATCGAGCCGAAGGCGGCTCTGCTGTCGCACTCCAACTACGGGTCGCGCGATTCGGCGAGCGCGGTGAAGATGCGCAAGGCGGCCGAAATCCTGCACCGGCTCGCGCCCGAACTCATGGCCGACGGCGAGATGCACGGCGATGCGGCCCTGTCGGAGGCGCTGCGCCTGCGGGTCTTCCCGCATTCGGCACTCAAGGGCGAGGCGAACCTGCTCGTCTTCCCGAACCTCGATGCAGCCAACATTGCCCTCACCACGGTGAAGGCGATGACGGACGCGCTGCATGTCGGCCCGATCCTGCTCGGCACCGCCCTCCCCGCGCATATTCTGACGCCCTCCGTCACCTCGCGCGGCGTGGTCAACATGACGGCGCTAGCAGTGGTGGAGGCCGCACAGCGTTCGGCAGAGCCCGCGCTGCCGCTGCCGTGAGGTCATCGTAAACAGGCGATTAACCGCGCGGCGCTAGTCTCGGCGCATGCTGAAGCGATTCCTGCTGCCCCTGTCGGTCTCGCGCGCGCCGGCGCTTGGAGCGGCGGCCGCCGCGCTGCTGCTGGCGCTGACGGCGGCGCCGGCATTCGCCAATTACTGCAGCCATCTCGACGCCCAGATGCGGGCGCTCGATGCGGGCAGCCGCGCGAACCCGGAGCAGATCGCGCGCTACGACGCGGCGATCGTCAGCCAGCAGCGCGAGTTGCAGCGGGCGCAGATGCAGTCGAGCCAGGCCGGCTGCTCCCTGCCCGGCATCGGCGGCAATGCCGCGCTCTGCGGCAGCCTCGGCGGCACGATCAGCCGCATGGCGACCAACCTGACCGACCTGCAGCGGACGCGCGACCGTCTGGCCGCCTCGGCCGGCGTGGCGCGCGAGCGCGGCCGGCTGCAGCAGGCGATGAACGCCGCCGGCTGCGGCGCGCGTCAGTCCGCCGCTGCACAATCGGCCCCGCGCCCCGCCGCACAATCTGCCGCGACGGCGCCTGCCTCGCAGCCTGGATCCGGCACGACCTACCGGACGCTCTGCGTGCGCATGTGCGACGGCTTCTTCTTCCCGATCTCGCACGCCACTCCCAACGCGATGTTCTCGCGCGACGAGCGGCTCTGCTCCGCCCGCTGCCCGGGCACCCGGGTCGAGCTTCACTATCACCGCTTCCCCGGCGAGGAAGCGGAGGACGCCGTTTCGGTCTCGACCGGCCGCGTCTACCGCGAGGGCGAGAATGCCTTCCGCTATCGACAGGCAAGCTGGGAACGGCCGGGCAATTGCGGCTGCGGCATCGAGCGCGGCTTTGACGTCCTCGCAGGGCAGCAGCCGGCGGACAGCGCAGACGACGAGCCGACGGCCGCTATCGCACCGGAACCGCTGCGCGCGACACTGGAGCCACGCGGCTCGTTCCTGATCCGCAACGAGCCCCAGCCGGTGGAGGAAGCGGCGGCTCCTCCGCCTGCCGAACCTGTGGCCGAGCCTGTCATGGAACCGGTCGTCGAGGCGTCAGGCACGTCCGAGGACGAGGCCGAGCGGCCCGTCAGGGTCGTCGGGCCGACATTCCTTCCCGCCCCAGAAGCGGCAATAGATTTGCGAGCTCCGGCCCAGTCTCGCGCCCGGTGATCGCCAGCCTGAGCGGCATGAAGAGGGCCTTGCCCTTGCGCCCGCTGCGGCGCTTGACCTCGTCGGTCCACACCTTCCAGGTCGTATTGTCCCAAGGCTCGGCCGGCAGCGCATCGAAGGCGTCGCGTACGAAGTCGACATCCTCCGGCGACAGATCCTGCCCTCGGTCCGGCCCAACGGTGACGATCCGCCACCATTCCGCGGCATCATCCACGCGGTCGAGATTCGCGCGTACTGCAAGCCAGAAGGGCTCGGCCAGCGGCCCCTCGACACCCAACGCCTCGAGTCGCGCCTGCGCCGCGGCGTAGGGCATTGTATGCACGATCTCGCGGCTCAGAGCCTCGAGTTCCGCAACGTCGAACTTCGCCGCCGAGCGCGACGCCGAGGCGATGTCGAAATGCTCCCCCAGTTCCTCCAGGCTGCGGGCCGGCACGATCGTCTCTGACGTGCCGACGAGGACGGCAAGCGAGGCGACCGCCATCGGCTCGATCCCCGCTTCCCGGAGCGAGTTGAGCGACAGCGCGCCGGTCCGCTTGGACAGCCCGCTGCCGTCGGCGCTCGTGAGGAGGTTGTGGTGCCCGAATGCGGGGGCCTCGGCGCCCAGTGCGCGGAAGAGAGCGATCTGCGCGCCTGTATTGGTGACGTGGTCGTCGCCGCGGATCACGTGGCTGATGCCGGTCTCGATGTCGTCCACCACCGACGGCAAGGTGTAGAGGAAGGTTCCGTCTTCCCGCACCAGCACCGGGTCGGACATCGAGGCGAGGTCGACCGTCTGCGGTCCTCGCACGACGTCGTCCCAATGAACTTCCGTGCGCCGCGGTCCGAACGGGTCGCCATCGAAATTGGGCAGCAGGAAGCGCCAGTGCGGGCGCCTGCCCTCGGCCTCCAGTCCGGCGCGCTCGGCCTGCGTCAGCCTCAGCGCCTCGCGCCCGTAGACCGGTGGCAGCCGCCGCGAGAGCCGGAGCCGGCGCTTGCGCTCGATCTCGTCCGCCCTCTCGTAGCAGGGGTAGAGGACGCCCGCCGCCTTCAGCCGCTCGACGGCGGCGCGGTAGGTGTCGAAGCGCGCCGACTGGTGGATCGTCACGTCGGGCGCGATCCCCAGCCAGTGCAGGTCGCGCTGGATGCCGTCGGCATATTCCTGCCGCGACCGCTCCGCGTCGGTATCGTCGAACCGCAACAGGAAGCGCCCGCCATGGCGGCGCGCTAACAGCCAGTTGAAGAGCGCCGTGCGCGCATTGCCGATATGGATGTGGCCGGTCGGCGACGGCGCGAAACGGACGGTGACGCTCATCGCGCCGGGTTATCCGATCGCCCGATCGATAGCAACGCGCACCGCTGGCGCGGCCGCTGCGCCGCCCTAGCTATCCCGTGGCCAAGCCGAAGGGAGCCGTCATGGAAGAGAGGCACGTCTACAAGATCGTCGAGCTGGTCGGATCATCGCCCGACAGCACCGACGACGCAATCCGGTCCGCCATCGTGCGGGCGAGCGAGACGATCAGGAACCTGCGCTGGTTCGAGGTGATACAGACCCGCGGCCACATCGAGGATGGCCGGGTCAAGCACTTTCAGGTGGTGCTGAAGGCCGGCTTCACGCTGGAGGATGGCGGCGACTGATCAGGAGCGGTCACGGAACCTGTTGGTGATCGGGTAGCGGCGGTCGCGGCCGAAATTCTTGCGCGTGATCTTCACGCCGGGTGCGGCCTGCCGGCGCTTGTACTCGGCGATGTAGAGCAGGTGCTCCACCCGATGCACGAGATCGCGGTCGTGGCCGCGCGCGACGATCGCGTCGACCCCCATCTCGCCCTCCACGAGGCACTCTAGGATGTCGTCGAGCACCGGATAGGGCGGCAGGGAGTCCTGGTCGGTCTGGTCGGGGCGCAACTCTGCCGACGGCGCCTTGTCGATGATGTTTGCCGGGATCACCTCGCCCGCTGGCCCGAGCGCGCCGGCCGGCACGTTGGCGTTGCGCCAGCGCGACAGCGCGTAGACCTGCATCTTGTAGAGGTCCTTGATGGGATTGAAGCCGCCGTTCATGTCGCCATAGAGCGTCGCATAGCCGACCGACATCTCCGACTTGTTGCCGGTGGTCACAACCATCGAGCCGAACTTGTTCGATATCGCCATCAGCATCGTGCCACGCGCGCGGCTCTGCAGGTTCTCCTCGGTGATGCCGGCCTGCGTCCCTTCGAAGAGCTGGTGGAGCGCATTGGTGAAGCCTTCGACCGGCTCGAAGATCGGCACGATGTCGTAGCGGCAGCCGAGCGCACGCGCGCAGTCCTCGGCGTCCTTCAGCGAGTCGCCGGAAGTGTAGCGATAGGGCATCATGACGGTGCGCACGCGCTGGGCGCCCAACGCATCGACGGCGAGCGCCGCGCAGATCGCCGAATCGATGCCGCCCGAGAGCCCGAGCACGACGTCGTGGAAGCCGTTCTTCTCGACATAGTCGCGCAGGCCCGTCATGCAGGCCGTGTAGTCGGCTTCCTCCGCCTCCGGGAGCTCGGCCTGCGGGCCGCTGGCGCAGACGAGGACGCCCTCCTCGCGCCGCCACTCGGTGACCGTGACCGCCTCCTCGAACTGCGGCATCTGGAAGCCGAGGGTGCGATCGGCCTGGATGGCGAAGGACGCGCCGTCGAAGACGAGTTCGTCCTGACCGCCGACCTGGTTGGCGTAGACGACCGGCAGGCCGCTCTCGACCACCTGGCGCACGACGACCTGCTGGCGCACGTCGACCTTGCCGCGATAGTAGGGCGAGCCGTTCGGGACCAAAATGATCTCGGCGCCGCTCTCGGCCAGCGTCTCGCATATCCCCATGTCGCCCCAGATGTCCTCGCAGACCGGCAGGCCGATCCGCACGCCGCGCACGCTGATCGGACCGCCGATCTCGGGGCCGGGCTGGAAGACGCGCTTCTCGTCGAATTCGCCGTAATTGGGCAGGTCGAGCTTGTAGCGCTCGGCCAGCACCTTGCCGCCGTCGGCGACGATCATCGCGTTGTGCAGCCCGCTCGGCCTTGCCAGCGGCGTGCCGACGGCGATCGCCGGGCCGCCGTCGGCCGTATCCGCGGCGAGTTCGAGCGCCGCCTTCTCGCAGGCGGCAACGAAAGCGGGTTTCAGCACGAGATCCTCGGGCGGATAGCCGGCGATGAGAAGCTCGGTGTAGAGGACGATATCGGCGCCCTCCTCCGCCGCCTGTCGGCGTGCCGCGCGCGCCTTGGCGAGGTTGCCGGCGACGTCGCCGACGGTCGGGTTGATCTGGGCAATTGCGATACGGAAGGAGGAGGCGCTGGTCATTGCAAGCGGTTTAGCGCCCGCACATGCCGGCGGCAATGCGGCGGCAGGGGAATCGCATTGGAGCGGCGCTTGCCGGCTTCGCCGGAACCCCCACCCCTAACCCCGACCCCTTGCCCACAAGGGAGAAGGGGCCCTGGCGCGCTGGCGAACCGTCCTCCCCTTTGTGGAGAGGCGTCCGAAGGACGGGTGGGGGTCCGCAAAGCCGGCAAGAATGACTCGAATGCGATTCGCCTGTGCCCCTCCCCACAAAGCAAAGACCCCGCCACATGGGCGGGGTCGAGGATCGTCGCAACGGCGGCCGGGGCGCGCCCGGTCAGTCGGTCGCCTGCTTGGCGCGCTCCTGCTCCTCGCGCAGCTTGTCGGCCAGGCCCTGGTTGTTGCGGTTGACGTAGTCCTGGAGCTGCCGCTGGCGCTCCTCGAAATCCGACTGCTGCAGCGCCGGCCCGTCATAGGCCGCGGTGAAGCCGGCGAGCGACACCTGGATCGGGTTCTGCTGGTTCTGGAAGTTCACCGAGGTGAAGGTCACGCGCTGGCCGCGCTTGAAGGAGTTGACCAGCTGGTCGTTGAGCGGCGCCTCGGCGATGCAGCGGTCCGGAAGGCAGATCACGTAGTCGAGCTTCTGCGTCTGGCCGCCGTCGATCTGCATGCCGATGCCGGGAGGCACCATGCGGCCCGACGGGACGGTCACCTGGAACACCTGGCGGTTCACGTTGCCCTCGAGCCGGATCAGGCTGACGCCGGTCAGGAGCTGGCCGGATTCGGCGATCATCAGGTTCTGCACGTTGCAGACATTGACCTCTTCCTGCTCGGCGCAGACCTTGTACCAGCCCTGCGGGATGTCCTGGGCCCTGGCGGGGGTCGCGGCAGCGATCACCAGCGCCGACATTCCGGCCGCGAACAGGGCGATCGTGCTGGTGATGGTGGTGGCTCTCGTCATGGTCTCGAATGTTCCTCTGGATTGCCGGCTGCCTTGCCTGGAAGTCCCGGTAGTGTTGGCCAAATGCGGCAACAGCATGTCTCTCGGCTGCGCGTGTACATCGCCTGCCGGCCGGAATCCAGCCCCGCGCCGCTTTTGCCATCTTGGCGTCGACTTGTCCCGCTAGCCGGGCGACGGGAGGATGGAGCGGCCGGATTCGCCCGTTCAATCCTTGCCGGCATTCCACTAGACTTGCCCAGAACCGACTCTCGACCACGGACGCCAGATGACGCCTGCCCGCCTCCCCCGCTTCCTGCTCGCTCTGGCGCTGACCGGCGCGCTCATGGGCACCGCCGTCGCCGAGCCCTCGCACGGCATCGCGATGCATGGCGAGCCGGAGCTGCCGGGCGATTTCGCCCATTTCCCCTATGTGAATCCCGATGCGCCCAAGGGCGGGCGCGTCGACTATGCGGTGTCGGGCAGCTTCGACAGCCTCAACCCCTTCATCGTCCAGGGCGACGGCGCGCGCGGCCTGTTCGACCAGTTCCTCGGCAACAACGTCTTCGACACGCTGATGGCGCGCTCGCGCGACGAACCCTTCACGCTCTACCCGCTGGTCGCCGAATCGGTCGAGACCGACGAGGACCGCACCTTCGTCGAATTCACGCTCGACTCGGAAGCGCGCTTCTCCGACGGCAAGCCGATCCGCCCCGAGGACGTGATCTTCTCGATGCAGCTCCTCCACGACAAGGGCCGGCCGCTCTACCGCAACTGGGTCTCGCTGGTCGAGCGCATGGAGAAGGTGGGCGAGCGCGGCGTGCGCCTCACCTTCAAGGACGAGGCCGACCGCGAGCTGCCGCTGCTGCTCGCCCTGCTTCCGATCCTCCCCGAGCACGCGACCAATGCCGAAACCTTCGACCGCTCGACGCTCAGGCCGATGATCGCTTCGGGGCCCTACGTCATCGAGGAGGTGCGTCCGGGCGAATATGTGCATCTGCGCCGTAACCCGGACTACTGGGCGAAGGATCGCCCGTCCAAGCGCGGTTTCGACAATTACGACCAGATCCGCGTCACCTACTACCGCGACGACAACTCGATGTTCGAGGCTTTCAAGCGCGGGCTGGTCGACGTCTTCCTGGAGACGAGCAGCGGCCGCTGGGCGACGGGCTACGATTTCCCGGCGGCGACCGACGGCCGCGTCGTCCAGGAGAACTTCGCCCACGGCCTGCCGTCAGGCATGTACGGGCTGGTCATGAACACGCGCCGTCCCGTCTTCCAGGACGTGCGGGTGCGACGGGCGCTCGCCGGCCTGCTCGACTTCGAGTGGATCAACCAGAATTTGCTCGCCGGCGCCTATGTCCGCACGCGGAGCTTCTTCGAGGGGTCCGAGCTCTCCTCCCACGGCGTGCCGGCGAGCGCGGAGGAACTCGCGCTCCTGGGCGACTTCGCAGATCAGATCCCGCAGGAAATCCTCGACGGCACCTGGGAGCCGCCGGTCACCGACGGCAGCGGCCGCGACCGGACCTTCATGCGCGCCGCCCTCGATCAGCTGACCGAGGCCGGCTATGCGATGAACGGGCGCCAGCTCGTCGGCCCGGACGGGCGCCCGCTCTCCTTCGAGATCATGCTCAACGGCCCGTCCGCCCAGTCGCTCGCCATGGCCTGGCAGCGCACGCTGGAGCGCATCGGCATCGAGGCCTCGATCCGTATCGTCGATTCCTCGCAATATCTGCAGCGCCAGCGGGTCTACGATTTCGACGTCATGCCGATGACCTACACGTCCTCGCTCTCGCCCGGCGCCGAGCAGATCATGCGTTGGGGCTCGCAGGCGCGCGACCTCGAGGGCACCTTCAACTTCGCGGGCGCGGCCGACCCGGCCATCGACGCGATGCAGCAGGCGCTGCTCAACGCCCGCGACCGCGACGAGTTCGTCACCGCGGTCCGCGCCTACGACCGGGTGCTCCTGGCCGGCGCCTATGTCGTGCCGCTCTACCACCAGCCCGAGCAGTGGGTCGCGCGCTGGCATCACATCCGCCATCCCGACATCACGCCAGTCTACGGCTACCAGCTGCCGACCTGGTGGCGGCAGCCGGCCGAGTAAGGGAGCTCACCGTGGCCGAAAAAGAAGCGATCGCCATCGACGTCGTGTCGGACGTCGTCTGCCCGTGGTGCTACCTCGGCCAGCGCCGGCTGGCGGAGGCTATCGCTTCCGTGCCCGACATCGAGGTGTCGGTGCGCTGGCGACCCTACCAGCTCGATCCGTCGATCCCTGAGGGCGGCCTCGACCGCGAGAGCTACATGCGGGCGAAGTTCGGCAGCGCCGGGCGGCTGCGCGCCGCGCATGAGCGACTGACCGCGATGGGGCGCGAGGCCGGCATCGCCTTCGACTTCGGCGCCATAAGGCGCGCGCCCAACACGCTCGACGCGCATCGGCTGATCCGCTGGGCGGCGGGCGCCGACGGCGAGGCGCGGCAGCAGGCGGTCGTGGAACGGCTCTTCCGGCTCTATTTCGAGGAAGGCGCCGATGTCGGCGACCGCTCCGTGCTCGTCGAAGCCGCGCGCGAAGCGGGGTTGGACGCGGCGCTGGTCGAGACGCTGCTCGCCGCCGGCGCCGACACGGCGGAAGTGACGGCAGAGATCGAGACCGCCCGCCGCATGGGCGTGACGGGCGTCCCCTGCTTCCTGCTCGAGGGCCGCTATGCGGTGGTGGGCGCCCAGGACACCGCCACGCTGGCGGACGCGATCCGCCAGGTCGCCGCCGCCAAGGCGCGCGGCGAGCTGCAGCCCATGCCCGGCTGACCTTGCCCGCTTAACCTCTTCCTAACCCGCACGCCCGAACCTCCGCCGCTTCAGGCAGGGAATCGGCATGGCGAGACGGGGAAGCGGGCGAACGCCGACGGGATCGGCACGGCGGCGCAGGTCGGGCGGCGCGGGCCGCAACCGGATGCTCGGCGCGCTCGCCATCCTCGGCGTCTTCGCCGCGGCCTGGCTGGCGCCCGCCGCGCAGCTACCCGGCCCGGCCGAGCTCGTCTCCATGCTCGCGCCGTCCTCCGTCGAGCGCCCGGCCGGCTCCGGCTTCGTCGCCCAGGCCTATGGGCGCCACTTCCCGATCTGCGGCCGCCAGGCCCGGATCGACTGCGTCGTCGACGGCGACACGTTCTACCTTGCGGGCGAGAGGATCAGGATCGCCGACATCGACGCGCCCGAAGTGTCGAGCCCCGGTTGCGCGTCCGAGGCCGCGCTCGGCAGGCGCGCGACCGAGCGGCTCCAGCAGCTCCTCAATGCTGGCAGCTTCGAGCTCCACCGCGGCGCTCGCGACCGCGACCGCTACGGCCGCTCGCTGCGCACCATCCATCGCGACGGCCGCTCGCTCGGCGACAGGCTGGTGGCCGAGGGTCTCGCGCGCCCGTGGGAAGGGCAGCGCCGCAGCTGGTGCGGATAGGCCAACGGAAAAGGGCGGCCGCGCGCCAGCGCAACCGCCCTTCCAATAGCGCGATCCGAACCGCCTAGCGCGAGTAGAACTCGACGACCAGGTTCGGCTCCATCTGCACCGCGAACGGCACGTCGGCCAGGCCTGGGATGCGGGTGAAGGTGGCGACCATCTTCTGGTGGTCGACATCGATGTAGTCCGGCACGTCACGCTCGGCGAGCTGGGTCGATTCCAGCACGATCGCCAGCTCGCGCGACCTGTCGCGCAGCGAGATCACGTCGCCCGGCTTGCAGCGGTACGAGCTGATGTTGACCCGCCGGCCGTTGACGTTGACGTGGCCGTGATTGACGAACTGGCGCGCCGCGAAGATCGTCGGCACGAACTTGGCGCGGTAGATGACCGCGTCGAGCCGCGACTCCAAGAGGCCGATGAGGTTGTCCGGCGTATCGCCCTTGCGGCGGTCGGCCTCCTCGTAGGTCTTGCGGAACTGCTTCTCGGAGATGTCTCCGTAATGGCCCTTCAGCTTCTGCTTGGCGCGCAGCTGCAGGCCGAAATCGGACAGCTTGCCCTTGCGGCGCTGGCCGTGCTGGCCGGGGCCGTATTCACGGCGGTTGACGGGGGATTTCGGCCGGCCCCAGATATTCTCGCCCAGGCGGCGGTCGAGCTTGTACTTGGCCGATTGGCGCTTGCTCATCGCATTTCCTCTCAACAAGATGCGTCCGGAAGCTCATCTTCCGGACGAGGGAAACGCGCCCTCCTCTGGCTCCCTGCCGGGAACCTGACAGGCCAGTTTGCGCACGCATTGCGAAGCTGGCCGCGGGACACGTCAAAAAAGAACCGGGCACCAAGGCGCCCGGAACGGACGAGGCTTTAGGCGAAAAGCCCTGCCGCGTCAAGCAGCGAAGCGGGCGGTTGCGCCGCCCGCAGCGGTCACTGCGCGGTGACCTCGATGTTGAGCGCGTCGATGACCGCGCCCGGATCGTGCTCGACCGTCATCATCAGCTCGACCAGCGGGCGCGGCTCGGCCGGGTTGGCGGTGATCGAGAGGCTGCCCTTGGTGTTGAGGAAGGTCTGTACGGCCGCCGTGACCATGTTGCTGAAGGTGGGGCGGTTGAGGCTCGCCAGCACGAAGGGAAGCATCGCCCCCGCCTGCGCCCGCAGCGTCTCCGGATCCATTCCCTGCTGCGCCGCGAATAGCCCGAGAGCCCGGTCGGTGATGGAGCGGTCCTCGAACATCGCCGACGCCTTCACCAGCGTCAGCATCTCGGCGACGAAGACCGCGCTGCGGGGATCCTCGAAGACCGACCGAGGCACGCCGCCGAGCGTCGCGTCGAGCGACAGCGCGCCTGCGTCCTTGACGGCCGCAGACGCCGAAACCGCCAGGTCGGAGCTCGCCGCATCCCAGGCGATGTCGAGATCGTAGTCGGCCGCGAGTTCGTCGTAGCCGAGCGCGCCGAAGGTCTCGGCCGCCTCGCCTTCCATCATCCAGACCGGCATGCGGAAGCCCGCCAGACTGCTCTTGAGCCGTGTCGGGACCGAGCTGATGTGACCGCTCATCTCCAGCGTGTTGCTCGCCAGCTCGATATCGACGATGCCGGGCATGAAGGCGCGGATGTCGGAATAGGAGATCGAGCCGACGGTCGGGAATGCCGCCAGCATCGACACTATGTCGCCCATCAGCCGCGCCTGCTCGAAGTCGATCAATGCCGAGAGCGCAGGGAAGCCGACGTCCTTGACCGTGAAGTCGCCGAGCCTGAAGGCGAACGCGCCCGGCTGCTCCATGTCCAGCCCGCGGTAATAGAGCGATTCCATACCCGCATTCGACAGGCCCGCGATGCCGAATGTGCCGAACTCGCCAGCAGTCTCGGCATGTTGTCCACTCATGTCCCGGACCTCGAACAGGCCGAGCCGCAGCGCGCCATAGATGCTGGTCACCAGCTCGATGATCTCCTCCTGATCCGGCTCGCCGCCCTCCTGCGAGGTGAGATAGAGCTGGTCGAGCCGTTCCAGCAGCGGCACCGTGGGCCGCCTCACGCCGACATCCTCGATGCGGTACTCGCCGATGCGGAAGCCGAAATCTTTGGACGTGATGTGCATGTCCGCCATCGTGGCCAGACCCACCACCGTCTCGAACGGAGCGTCGCCTGCCCCGGCCGGCTCGTCCGGATCCAGCAGGAGATAGACCAGGTCGCCATAGTTGTAGGTGTCGAGCACCACCTCGCCGATCGACATCTCGAAGCTGGAGGTGGACGGGTCGTCCGGCACCATATGGAGGCTCACGCCGTCCATCCTCATCGATGACATGTTGCCGCTTTCGGTCGGCCCGGCGACCATCGCCCCGTAATCGGCCGTCATCGTCATCGACGGCTCGGAACTTTGGGAGAGGACGGTGACGCCGCCGATCGTCATCTCATCGAAGCTGATGTCGACCAGCGCCGCGATCAGCGGATAGTAGCGCGAGATCGGCCGGGCCGGATCGTCCTCGATCGCCGGCGGCCGCGCCCACCACACATTGCTCGCCTCGATGCCATGATAGGTGGCGTCGCCGCGCGAGCGCCCGCCGCTGCCCTCGGCGGAAAAGACCATATGGGCACTGTCGGCACTGACCGACGTCGCATGGTAGTAGTCGCCGTCGATCGCCAGGCCCTCGAGCGCGATCTGCGGGAAGTGGATCGTGTAGTAGGCGGAGGCATCGCCCATGGCCTCTTCCGAAACGGATAGCATCAGCGACAGCCCGTCGATCGTGACCCTATCGGACTCCTCGTCGTGCGCGATTCCGTCATGGTGGACGGTCAGCCACTCGTAGCCCTTGCCGGCGGCGAGCCAGCCCTCCACGATCTCGACCGGATGATCCTGAGCCTGCGCCGGCGCCGCGACCCATACGCCCAGCAGGACGGCCGCTGCCGCGCCCCTGCCCTTGTGCCCCACCAACATCACGCTTCTCCTAACCTGCCCTGACGGAAGGTTGGACAGCTTCAGCGGTTTTGGCAATCGGAATCTGGAGTGGCGGAAGGGTGCGCGATACGGCCCGTCAATCGCACGGATCGGACTGGGCGAGCAGCGTGAGCTCGACCAGCTGGCCGGCAATGGCGAACTCGCCATAGTCCATCACCAGGTCGCGCGTGATGCCGCCCTCGTGCAGCTTGAGCGCGATGCGGTAGGTCGGAACCTGCTCGCCGCCCTCGCTCTCGGGCTCGAAATAGGCGATGTCGACCGGCCAGTAGTGCCCCGGCACGTCCGCCATCGCCTCGCGTTCCGGGTCGCCCGCCTCGACGGAAGCGCGCCGGCCGATGGCGACCGTGGTGGTCATGACCTTCTCGCCCGCCTCGGAGCCATCGAAGATCGGTGCCTCGTAGAACTGGCGGCCGTCCTGCGCCTTCTCGATGAGATCGATCAGGTGCTCGGTGGGGAAGAGGCTGGCGGGCAGCTCGTGCGACGCGCGCTCCGGCCGCTGCACCTCGACGCGGGTCGTATCGCCGTCGTGCTCCGCCCTGCCCCGCGTCTCGCGGTCGAGCTGGCGGTCGATGAAGGAGCGTGTCGAGAAGTCGAAGCTACCGCCGTCGCCTGCCTCGAAGGTCGTGGTCTGCTCGTCGATCAGACGCTGGCCGCTCTCGGTGTCGAAGCTGGTCACGAATCGAAACGTCGTCGTGTAGCCCTCGCAGGCCGAGCCGCTGAACTCGTAGACCATGCGGCCGCGGATGTCGTTGACGCCGGAGCGGTCGCTCTTGCTCTCGAGCCCGAGATCGTAGACGGCGCGGTGCGGCACGAGCTCCACCGCCAGCAGCGGCGAGGCCGAGCCGACCGCCGCGGCGAGCCCCGCAAGCAACGTCCAGCCGCCGATCAACCGCATTGACACGTCTCCGTTTTGGCGTTCAGTCAGCCTGACCGCGACGCAAGCGTCCGAACGACATTCTGGGCGCCCTCTTAGCGCGCCGCGACCACACAAGGAAGGGAAGATGACCGAAACGATCGAGGCCCGCCTCGAAGCGATGGGCGTGAGACTGCCGCAGGCGGCCGCCCCCGCGGCGAATTACCTCACCCATGTCAGGAGCGGCGCGCTGCTCTTCACCGCCGGCCAGCTGCCGCTCGATGAAGGGAAGCTCGTCGCGACGGGGCTGCTCGGCAAGGATCTCGACACCGCGGCCGGCGGGGCCGCCGCCCGCCGCTGCGCGATCAACGTGCTGGCCGTCGCGAAGGCCGCCCTCGGCGACCTCGAGAAGATCGCCCGCGTCGTCAAGATCACCGTATTCGTCGCCTCGGCTCCCGGCTTCACCGAGCAGCATCTCGTCGCCAACGGCGCGTCCAACTTCCTCGCAGAGGCGCTGGGCGAGCGCGGCAAGCACGCCCGCTCGGCCGTAGGCGTCGCCGTCCTGCCGCTCGACGCACCGGTTGAGATCGAGGCCGTCATCGAGATCGCCGGCGCATGAGCACCGACATCTCCTGGCTCGCCGAGCGCCCGATCGCCCATCGCGGCTTCCACGGCATGAATGCCGCACGGTGGGAAAACACGCTCGCCGCCTTCGACGCCGCCGCCGAGCGCGGCTACGCGATCGAGTGCGACGTCCATCTCTCCTCGGACGGCGTGCCGGTCGTCTTCCACGACATCGCGCTCAAGCGGCTCGCCGGCCGCGACGGCAACGTCTTCGAGCATTCCGCAGCCGAACTTAGCGCGATGCCGGTCGGCGGCACCGGCGAATGCGTGCCGACGCTGGACAAGATGCTGGAGCGGGTGGCGGGGCGGGTGCCGCTCATCATCGAGCTCAAGGGCAATCCGGGCCGCGACGACGGGCTGGTGGCCGCTGTCGCGGCAGCACTCCGCGGCTACGGCGGCAAGGTCGCCATCATGTCCTTCGCCCACCACCTCGTCCGCCGCTTTGCGTCCGACGCGCCGGGCGTTCCCGGCGGCCTGACCGCGGAAGGAACGACCCCGCGCGAGCTCGAGGCACATTTCTCCATGCTCGCGCACCCGATCTCTTTCGTCTCCTACAAGGTCGAGGACCTGCCCAACGCCTTCGTCGAGACTGTGCGCCGCAAGCTCGGCATGCCGGTCATCACCTGGACGGTGCGCGACCAGGCCGCTGTGGACCTGACGCGCGCCTACGCGGACCAGATGACCTTCGAAGGTTTCAACCCCTGAGAGACAGTTGATCGAGCTGCTGCTTCGGCGATCTTGCATCGCAACACGGGCGGCGTATCTAGAGGTCGATGGCGATCGACAGGCGAGAGGGCGAGACAGGCGCGCGCGCGATCCGCGTCTGCCAGGGCATGGACGCCTTCGCGCCGGCCGAATGGGATGGCCTCGCCGGCACGAGCCGCTGTGGGCAAGCGCCCTACAATCCGTTCCTGTCGCATGCCTTCCTGAAGCTTTTGGAGGACAGCGGCTGCGTCGGCCGCTCGAGCGGCTGGCTGCCGCATCATCTGCGGCTGGAGGAGGAGACGGGGACTCTCGTCGGTGCGATCCCCTGCTATCTGAAGAGCCACAGCCAGGGCGAATACGTCTTCGACCACGGCTGGGCCGACGGCTTCGAGCGCGCCGGCGGGCGCTACTATCCCAAGCTCCAGGCCTCCGTGCCCTTCACCCCGGTCACCGGGCCGCGGCTCCTCGTCAGGGCGAACGACCCTGCCCCCCAGGAGACGCGCGGGCTGCTCGCACGCGGGCTGGAGGCCGTCTGCGACCGCCTCGGCGCCTCGTCGGCGCATGTCACCTTCGCCGAGCGGCACGACATCGAGGCGCTCACCTCGGCCGGCTACCTCCATCGGACCGACCAGCAGTTCCATTTCCTCAATCCCGGATACGCCTCCTATGACGATTTCCTCGAGACGCTCGCGTCGCGCAAGCGCAAGGCGCTGAAGCGCGAGCGGCGCGAGGCGCTGGAGGACGGCATCTCGATCGACTGGCTGACGGGGAGCGACCTGACCGAAGGCATCTGGGACGAGTTCTTCGCCTTCTACATGGACACCGGCGGCCGCAAATGGGGCCGGCCCTATCTCAACCGGCGCTTCTTCTCGCTGGTCGGCGAGCGGATGGCCGGCGACGTCCTCCTCGTGATGGCGAAGCGCGCCGGCCGCTACATTGCCGGCGCGATCAACTTCATCGGCTCCGACCGGCTCTACGGGCGCAACTGGGGCTGCATCGAGGACCATCCCTTCCTGCATTTCGAGGTCTGCTACCACCAGGCCATCGACTTCGCGATCGGCAGGGGACTGAAGGTTGTCGAGGCCGGCGCGCAGGGCCAGCACAAGCTGGCGCGCGGCTACGTCCCCGTCACCACCCACTCGGCCCACTACCTCGCGCATCCGGGCCTGCGGCGCGCCGTCGCCGACTACCTCGACAGCGAGCGGCGCGAGGTCGAGGCGATCGGCCAGCTTCTCGCCGAGCACGCTCCGTTTCGGAAGGGATAGCGCAAGGCGCGCGCCGGCCGCATAACTTGTCCCGGTAGACACGTGGCTCGGTGGTTGAGGAGACGGTCATGGAGCGTTTCGAAGGCGGCTGCCTCTGCGGCAGCATCCGGTTCGTGGCGACCGGCCAGCCCTACCGGGTCGGCCTCTGCCACTGCCTCGACTGCCGCAAGCACCACGGCGCCCTCTTCCACGCCTCGGCGATCTTCCCGGAGGATGCCGTCGCCGTCGAGGGCGAGCTCGCCTCCTATGCCGGCCGCTTCTTCTGCCCCCGCTGCGGCTCGTCGGTGCTCGCCCGCACCGCCGACGAGGTCGAGATCAGCCTCGGCTGCCTCGATGCGCCGGACCAGTTCATTCCCACTTACGAGTTGTGGACCGCCCGCCGGGAATCCTGGCTGCCGCCCTTCCCGCTCGCCCGCGGCTACGACCGCGACCGCGAGAATCCCGGCCGCATCGAGCCCTGAGGAGGTCGCGATGATCCTGTCGCAGAGCATCCTGATCGACGTGCCGGCCGGGCGCATCTTCGCCTTCTTCGACGGCATGGAGGAGAACTACACGCGTTGGCACCCCGACCATATCAGCTTCCGCTGGCTTCAGGAGGGGCGGCAAGCCGTTGGCAACCGCTTCCAATTCGAGGAGCGCATCCACGGCCAGCATATCAGGCGCACCATGCGCTACACGAAGGTCGAGCCCGACCGCCTGATCGAGTTCGTGCCGGACAACGCGCTGATCCGCCTCTTCCTGCGCCGGGTGAGCTTCATCCTGGAGCCGCAGGACGGCCATTGCCGCTTCACCCAGGAGGTGCAGATCCGCATCGGCCCGATCGGCAAGCGGCTGAACCGCAAAGGCCTCGCTGCGGTCGAGAAGCACATGCGCGAAGAAGGGGAGAACCTGAAGGCGATCGTGGAGAGGGAGGGAGTAGGGAGTAGGGAGTAGTGAAATGGTGTTGCCTCGTCCGACGGTCTCGCCGCTCGACACCCGGCCAGCATTGACGCTGCCTCCCCTACTCCCTACTCCCTAATCCCTGCCCACTTGCCGAGAGCCCGCCATGTCCGCCGCCTATGATCCCAACAACGTCTTCGCCAAGATCCTGCGCGGCGAGATGCCGGCTCACAAGGTCTACGAGGACGACGACACCTTCGTCTTCATGGACATCATGCCGCGCGGCGACGGCCATGCGCTGGTGATCCCGAAGCAGGCCTCGCGCAACATCCTCGACATCGAGGAGAAGAGCCTCGCCGCGGTCTACCGCACCGCGCAGCGTGTCGCCCGCGCGGCGATGGAGGCTTTCGGTGCCGATGGCGTCACCGTCCAGCAGTTCAACGAGCCTGCCGGCGGGCAGGTCGTCTTCCACACCCATATCCACGTCATCCCGCGCTTTGCGGGCGTGGCGCTGCGCCCGCACACGGGCGAGATGGAAAAGCCCGAGGTGCTAGCCGAGAATGCCGGGAAGCTGCGCAGGGCCCTCGGCACGGCCTGAACGAATCAGAGCAGAAGCATCCCGGTGAGCAGCACGGCCTCGGCCACCACGATGCCGGCCAGCACGCTGCGGCCGAGGAAGAGATAGACGCCGAAGCCGCCGAGCGCGGCGCCGATCCGGAGCGCCGGCGCAGTATCCGCCAGCGCGCCCGACGGAAAGACGATCAGGTTGGCGATCACCGCAGCGACCAGCGCCGTCGCGACGCAGCGCACCAGGACGAGGATCTCCGAATCCTCGGCGATGCCGCCGGCGAGATAGACGCCGAGGAAGCGCCAAGTGTCGGTCGCCAGCGCTCCGGCCAGCACGATGAAGAGATAGGGCCACCACCAGGCGTCGATCGCCTCGAAGGTCATCGCGCGCGCCTCCACCAGACATGCCAGCCATAGGCCCCGAAGCCGGCGATCGCCCCGGTGGCAAGCAGGCTGGCCTGCGGCGCCACGAGGTGGACCAGCGGCCCGAGGAGCAGCCCGAGCACCATTGCGACATGCGTCGCGCGCTCGCGCGCCGAGCCCCAGAGCGAGGTGAGGAAATAGAGCGGCGTGATGAGGAGGAGCGCCGCGGACGCCATCGGCGGAAGCTCGCGGGCCACGAGATAGACGACCGCCACCACCGCCATGTTGATCAGCACGAGCGTCGAGCCGAGACCGCCATAGAAGACGGTGCGGCGGTCGGGCGGCACGTCGCGCAGGCGCTCGAGCGCGATCACCCACGAGGTCACCGCCACGAAATGCGAGAGCATGTAGAGCACCCAGCTGCGCGTGCGCGGGGTGCGCATCTCCGGCACGAGCGAGACCACCATCGGCGTCAGGCGCACGGCCGACAGCGCGACCGCGAAGCCGGCGGCGAGCACCCCGTTGCCCGCCATGATCGCGCCAACCAGCACCACCTTGGAGGGCAGCGCCCAGACGACCGCCGTCATGAAGATCGCCTGCGGCATCGTCACGCCGGCCTCCACGGCGAGCGCGGCAAAGCCGACGAAGCTCGAGGCGAGGATGAATGCCGGCAGCGAAAGCGCGGCGAGGACGCCGCGCAGGTACCAGTGCAGATTGCTGCGCAGGTTGGGGTCCGTCTCGGCCCCCGCATTCCGGAAATCGTTCATCCGCGGCGCCGATAGCATGCGGAAGGAAGCGGCGGAACGGCCAAAAACAGGCAGGCAACCATGCGCCGGATGCAGGTCGGGCGGCTTCCGGGGAAGCCGCCCGCGATCTTGATCAGCGCCGTCTGGTTCAGCGTCGTGGAAGCTGGGGCACGATGCTCCGCTTGGGCGGCTCCGCACCCGCCGTCTCCTTCGCCCGCGGCGGCTTCCGCGTCGGCGCCTTCTTCTTCGGCGGCTTGGCGGCCGCGACCTCTGGCTCTTCCTTCTTCGGCTTGACCGGCAGCTCGTCGGCCAGCGCCTCGAGCTTCAGCCCGGTTTCGCCGGTCTCCTTCGTCTCGACCGTGACGCGAACCGTGCCGCCCTTCCTGAGCTTGCCGAACAGCACCTCGTCCGCCAGCGGCTTCTTGATGTGCTCCTGGATCACCCGGCCGAGCGGCCGCGCGCCCATGCGCTCGTCATAGCCCTTGTCGGCCAGCCACGAGATCGCCTCGTCGGTCAGCGCGAAGGTCACGCCGCGCTCGGCGAGCTGGGCTTCCAGCTGCATGACGAACTTCTGCACGACCTGGTGAACGACCGGCACCGGCAGCGCGCCGAAGGGGATGATCGCGTCGAGCCGGTTGCGGAACTCGGGCGAGAACAGGCGGTTGATCGCCTCCATGTCGTCCGTGTCGCGCTTCGACGAGCCGAAGCCGATCGCGGGCTTCGCGAGGTCGGCCGCACCCGCATTGGTCGTCATGATCAGGATGACGTTGCGGAAGTCGATGCGCTTGCCGTTGTGGTCGGTCAGCTTGCCGTGGTCCATCACCTGCAGGAGGATGTTGAACAGGTCCGGATGCGCCTTCTCGATCTCGTCGAGCAGCAGCACGCAGTGCGGATGCTGGTCGACGCCGTCGGTCAGGAGCCCGCCCTGGTCGAAGCCGACATAGCCGGGAGGGGCGCCGATGAGGCGGCTGACCGTGTGGCGCTCCATGTATTCCGACATGTCGAAGCGCAGGAGCTCGACGCCCAGCGATGCCGCGAGCTGCTTGGCGACCTCGGTCTTGCCGACGCCCGTCGGGCCCGAGAACAGGTAGGAGCCGATCGGCTTCTCCGGCTCGCGCAGGCCGGCCCGCGCCAGCTTGATCGAGGAGGCGAGCGCGGTGATGGCCGTGTCCTGGCCGTAGACCACCCGGCGCAGCTCCTCCTCGAGGTTGACGAGCACCTTCTCGTCGTCCGCCGACACGGTCTTCGGCGGTATCCGCGCCATGGTGGCGATCGTCACCTCGATCTCCTTGACGCCGATCGTCTTGCGCCGCCGCGATTCCGGCAGGAGCATCTGCGAGGCACCCGTCTCGTCGATCACGTCGATCGCCTTGTCGGGCAGCTTGCGGTCGTTGATGTAGCGCGACGACAGCTCCACCGCCGCCTTGATGGCGTCGTTGGTGTAGCGGACCTTGTGGAAGGTCTCGAAATAGGGCTTCAGCCCCTTCATGATCTCGATCGCGTCGTCGACCGTCGGCTCGTTGACGTCGATCTTCTGGAAGCGCCGCACGAGCGCGCGGTCCTTCTCGAAGAACTGGCGGAACTCCTTGTAGGTGGTCGAGCCGATGCAGCGGATCGCGCCGGACGAGAGCGCCGGCTTCAGGAGGTTGGACGCATCCATCGCCCCGCCCGAGGTGGCGCCGGCGCCGATCACCGTGTGGATCTCGTCGATGAAGAGGATCGCGCCCGGGTAGTCTTCGAGCTCCTTCACGACCTGCTTCAGCCGCTCCTCGAAGTCGCCGCGGTAGCGGGTGCCGGCGAGCAGCGTTCCCATGTCGAGCGCGAAGATGGTGGCGTCGTTCAGCACCTCGGGCACGTCGCCCTCGACGATGCGCTTGGCCAACCCTTCCGCGATCGCCGTCTTGCCGACGCCGGGATCGCCCACATAGAGCGGGTTGTTCTTGGAGCGGCGGCAGAGCACCTGGATCGTGCGGTTGATCTCGATCTCGCGGCCGATCAGCGGGTCGATCTTGCCGGCGCGGGCCTTGGCGTTGAGGTTGACGCAGTAGGCCGACAGCGCGTCCTGCTGCTGCTTCTTCTTCGTGCCTTCCTCGGGCTCGCCGCCCTGGCCTGGCGCCTCCTCCTCGGCGCCGCGCGGGGCGCGCGTCTCGGCCGCGCCCGGGCGCTTGGCGATGCCGTGGCTGATGTAGTTGACCGCGTCGTAGCGGGTCATCTGCTGTTCCTGAAGGAAATAGGCGGCGTGGCTCTCGCGCTCGGCGAAGATCGCGACGAGCACGTTGGCGCCGGAGACCTCCTCGCGGCCGGACGACTGGACGTGGATGACCGCCCGCTGGATGACGCGCTGGAAGCCCGCCGTCGGCTTCGAGTCCTCCTCGTAGCCGGTGACGAGATTTTCGAGATCGGTGTCGATGTAGGACAGCACCGTCTGCTTCAATTCGTCGAGATTGACGTTGCAGGCGCGCATGACGGCGGCCGCGTCCTGGTCGTCGATCAGGGCGAGCAGCAGGTGTTCGAGCGTCGCATATTCGTGGCGCCGTTCATTGGCGAAGGTCAGGGCCTGGTGAAGCGCCCTTTCGAGACCTGGCGAGAAAGCCGGCATTCAAGACCTCATTTCTTTTCCATCACGCATTGTAGCGGATGTTGGTGCTGGCGGGCGAAGTCCATGACCTGGGTCACCTTGGTCTCGGCCACCTCGAACGTATAGATCCCGCATTCTCCGACGCCGTGGTTGTGGACATGGAGCATAATGCGCGTGGCGTCCTCCCGGTTCTTCTGAAAGAAGCGCTCCAGGACGTGAACGACGAACTCCATGGGCGTGTAGTCGTCGTTGAGCAGGAGAACGCGGTAGAGGCTGGGCTTTTTCGTCTTGGTCCGGGTACGGGTGATGACGGCGGTCCCGCGGCCGTTTCCGCGGCTCCCTTCGTCGTCACCCTGCATTCGAGCCCCGTAACCAAGCATGGCTGTCCGCCGTCTCGACCCTTGGCATCTCACCGTGCCTATCCAAGAGTCCATGTAGGCATCCGAAGCAGGATTTTAAGCCCTTCTGCCGTGCTGACAATATGGCGGCACCGCTGCCGCTGCGTCATTTTTTCGACAGGAGCCTTCCGGCCCTTCCGGCAACGAGAAAGGGCCCGCAGCGTCCGCTCCGAGCCCTCTGGTCGACATGAAGTCACTTCGGCCGAAGGCTACTTCGTCTTGAGGACGACGGTCTCGAACGGCTTGTAGGCTTCCTTCGCAAGCTCGGCATAGAGCTCGCTCATGCGCGAGGCCTGGCTGACGAAGCCCTCATAGGCTTCCTTGGCGTAGCCGGTCTGGATCTCCATCGCGCGCTCGGCGGAGTTGGCCGAAACCATCTTCTGGAGCGCCACGCTGCCGTCCTCGAAGACCTTGCGCGAATATTCGGTCGCCTCGGCGGCGATCGTCTGCATGCCGGTCGACAGCGCTGCGACGCTGCGCAGGCCGCTCTCGACGAAGTCACGGCCGATGCGGCCGGCATCCTCGTACTGCATCATCGTCTGATCTCCTGGTTGGGGTGCTGCACAGCCTCGTTTGTGCACTGCACTGGAATCTGAGTTGCAACGCACAAACTGTCAAGGGCGGCCCACGATGGCTACGATTTGACGAAAACGCCGCCGAGCGGCGCAAGAATTCGATTACCCTAACGGATTGGTAACTTCCTGACCCTTAGCTTCGCCGGAAGGGTGGCGGAGCACGCCGTCGCCAGGCTCGAAGCAATAAGATCATTGGGTATGGCCATGCGTCAGGCGTCGGCAGGTTCCGCTGTCCAGCGGCTCTTCCAGATTTTCGTCCTCCTTTCCCTCTCCATCGTCATAGCCGCCGCCTCCGTTCAGGACGCCTCGGCGAACCCGCGCTACGCAGCCTATGTGCTCGACGCGAATACGGGACAGGTCCTGTTCTCGCGCAACGCGGACGCCCCCCGCTACCCTGCGTCGCTGACCAAGATCATGACGATCTACCTGCTCTTCGAGGCGATCGAGACGGGGCGGATCTCCCTCTCCACGCCCATCCCGATCTCCGCCCGGGCGGCCGCCGAGCCGCCGACCAAGATCGGCCTTCGCCCCGGCTCGACCATCACCGTCGAGAACGCGATCCTCTCGCTGGTGACGCGGTCGGCGAACGACATCGCCACCGCGGTGGGCGAGTTCCTCGCCGGCTCCGAGGCCAATTTCGCGCAGATGATGACGGCCAAGGCGCGCCAGCTCGGCATGAACGGCACGACCTTCCGCAATGCGCACGGGCTGCCCAACAACCAGCAGGTCACGACCGCGCGGGACATGGCGATCCTCGGCTATGCGGTGCGCGAGCATTTCCCGCAGCACTACCGCTACTTCGGCACCCGCCAGTTCAATTTCGCCGGCCAGCGGATCGGCAACCACAATCGCCTGCTCGGCCGGGTGACCGGCGTCGACGGCATCAAGACGGGCTTCATCCGCGCCTCGGGCTTCAACCTGGTCACCTCCGTCCGCACCGGCGGCCGCAGCGTCGTCGCCGTCGTCATGGGCGGCCAGTCGGCAGCCAGCCGCGACAACCACATGGCCGCCCTCCTCGCCGAGCATCTGCCGCGCGCCTCGACCCGCCAGACCGTCGGAACGCTCGTCGCCCGCGGCAGCGCCGTCCAGTCCGGCCGGGCGGTCGCGGTCGCGTCGGCTCTGCCGCGGACAATGCCGATTCCGTCCCCCCGCCCCGACCGTGTCGCCATGGCGCATGCAGCAGCCGGCGCCCCGGCGGTCGCGCAGCAGCCGCTCGTGTCGGCCGCCCACCAGTCGCTGCAGGCTCAGGCGGCCGGCACCAGCCAGCAGGTCGTGGTGACCCAGTCGGAAGTCGCCTACGCGCCCGCCGCCGCCGCCCGCGTCACGCCCCCTGCCCCGGTCCCGATGGCGCAGCCTGCCGCGGCTTCCTCCGTCGACCCCGTCTCGACCGCCTCGACGACGCGGCCGTCCGGCTGGGCCGTGCAGGTCGGCTCGCTGGCCAGCGAGGCCGAGGCGCGGCAGTTCCTCTCCCGCACCGCCGAGCGTTCCGGCGGCATCGTCAGCGGCGCCGCGGCCTTCACCGAACCCTTCACCCGCAACGGCACCAACTACGTCCGGGCGCGCTTCGGCGGCTACGCCAGCAGCCAGGAGGCGTGGAACGCCTGCAACGCGCTCAAGCGGAAGAACATCGACTGCTTCGCGGCCGAGCTCTGAGGCCGGCCGCGACAAACCACGCGTAACGAGTACGAGTCTGTATCCGAGGAGTGCTACCCGTGTTTGGACAGAAGGACATCCTTGGCCTGGTTGATCCGGGCCGCAAGGAAGGAAGACCCTCCAACGTCGGGATGAAGGCGCTGCATCAGGCGGCGATGGGCCTTGCGGATCTCGGCCGCTCCGGCTCCCGGCTCAAGACCAAGGACCTGGTAGGCCTCCTCCTTTGTCATGCCGCCCGCAGCCGCCGGGCCTCCCTGCCGGTCGCCAGCCTGCGCCTCCACGTGCTCGCGCCAGACGGGAAATCGGCTGTCAAGATAGGTCTCTAGGAGCCGCAGGCTGTCCTCATCGGCGGTCAGCCCCGCAGCGAGATCGAGCAGGTCGGCGAGATCCATCGAATCGAGCCGGCGCCCTTCGAACTTGCCGGCCAGCACGATGCCTTCCAGCCGCCCGCTGTCGTGGTCGAGCTCCATCTCGATCGCCGCCGTGCGCACGGTGGAGCGCTTGCCCGGCGACTTCTGGACCGTGCGCCGCGACCGGCTGGAGGCATACCAGGCCGCCGCCGCCGACAGGGCCATCGTGCCGAACCCGATCCGGCCGAACAGCATCAGGACGAGGCCTACCAGTCCGACGGCGATCGGACCCGCGAGACGCAGCGACGCCGCGAGCCGCGCGGCGTCCAGCCGCACGAACAGGCTGCCGAGGATCGCCGCCACCACCAGCACCAGGGCGACGTAGAAGAGCGTGGTCATCTGCCGGGGCCGCGCAGGTTCTCGATCAGCAGGCGGTCCTCCGACCGGCCGCGCGCCTCCAGCGCCTTGAGCCCCCCGGTGGCGTAGACGGCGATCGAGGCGAGCAGCCGCGCCAGCGTCGCGGCCGAGGAATGGTCGAAGCGGAACCACGCGCCCTTCGACAGCCGCGCGATCTCCCGGAAGCCGCGTTCGGCTACGCCGTCGCGCCCTTCCTGGAACAGGAACACCGGCACGCCCTGGAGGCCGAGGCGGCCCGCCTTGTCGGCCAGGTCGTCGATCTCCTCCTCCATCGCGTCGCCGATATAGACGACGGCGTTGACCCGTTCGCGTCCCGTCTCCTTCAGCACATGCGACAGCACCTTGCCGATCTGCGTATGGCCGCCGCGGCAGTCGATCCGCGTCATCAGGGCCGTCAGCGCCGCCGTGTCGTGGACGAAGCGCGACGCGCGGCACTCGCCGAAGCCGCGGAAATAGACGAGCTGCACGTCGAGCCCGCCGCCCTTGCCCACGGCATCGAACATCTCGGCCTGCAGGCTGCAGGCGAGATCCCAGGTGGGCTGGCGGCTCATCGTGGCGTCGAGCGCCAGGATTAGCCGGCCCTTGCCGGTGCCGGCATGCGCGCCGACCGCCCTCGCCTGCCGGATGAAGGCCTCGACGCCGGCGGACGACGCTTGCGGTTCGACCGGACCCGATTCGCGCCGGATCGGAGATTTCTTCTCGCTCATCGCCAGATGATGTGACGCCACCCGCCCTCTTTCAAGGGCATCGGCGCAGGCGAGCCGGGCTAGCGCAGCACGTAGACCGAGCAGGGCGCGTGGCGGACGACCCGCGCCGCCGTCGAGCCGAGGAAATAGTCCTGCAGGCCGGGCCGGTGCGAGGCGATGACGATGACGTCGGCCTTGCGGTCGCGCGCGACCTCCAGGATCGTGCTCGCGGCGTTGCCGCTGCGTGCCTCGACGGCCGGCTCCAGCCCATGCTCGCGGCCGATGTCGCGCAGCCTGGCACGCGCCTCCTGCATCAGCTGGCGCGGCAATTCGACCGGCAGCTCGGCCGACAGGTAGCCCGGCAAGTCCTGGACCACGTTGACGAGCACGATCGCAGCGTCGGCGCCGCCGACGAGGCGGGCGGCCTCGATCATCGCCGGCGCATGCGCCACCTGGTCGAGGTCGATAGGGACGAGGACGGTCTTCGGCATGGCACTTCCTCCGCGGTCTGGCGATCGGCGTCGCGCGATCGACCATGGCCCGCCGGAGGCTACCCTGCCTTGCGGCAGATCAACTCCCGCGTCAGGCGGTGGCGATGTAGTTGCGGATCTCGTCGGCCTCGCGCTCGACCTCCTCGATGCGCCGCTTGACGACGTCGCCGATCGAGATGATGCCGACGAGGTTGCCGTCCTGCTCCACCGGCAGGTGGCGGAAGCGCCCGCGCGTCATGATGGTCATCACCTCGTTGACCGTGCTCTGCTCGTTGCAGGTCTTGACGCTGGTCGACATCGCCTCCGACACGCTGCGCTCGAGCGCGGCCGCCCCCTCCTCGCCGACCCTGCGCACGATGTCGCGCTCAGACAGGATGCCGATGATCCGGTCGTCCGTGCCGACGACGACTACGGCGCCGATCCGATGCTGCGCCAGCACCCGGGCGGCATCGCCAAGGCTGCTGCCCGGGGATATCGTGATGACGTTGTTGCCCTTCTCGGCAAGTATCTCCTTGACGGCCATCCTGTCCTCCATCCGCCGGTGGAGCCGCGCATCCGCCGCGCACTCCCGTCAGCGCAATGGTGCAGCGCCACGGCGCCCTTTTCAAGGAGCAAGGAAAGTCTACCCCAGCGCCGGCCGCCTTGCGAAGAGCGGAATGGCGAGGAAGCCTGCGGCGAAGCCGCCCATATGCGCCTGCCAGGCGATCTGGCTGCCGGTCTCGTCGGCGCCGTAGCCCATGCCGATGACGAGGTTGACCACCATCCAGACCGCCAGAAACGTCACCGTCGCGCGGTAGGTGAAGACGGAGGATATCGACAGCACCGGCCCGGCGAAGGCGGCGCGCCTGCCACGGCGCTCGATCCTGAAGGCGAAGCGCGAGGCCGCTCCCATCATCCCCGAGATCGCGCCCGACGCGCCGACCAGCGGCACCGCGTCGAGCGGCTGGATCACGTAGTGCAGCCCCACGGCGGCGAGCCCGGTCAGGAGCCAGAACACGCCGAGCCCTACGGCGCCGATCCGGTTGGCGAGCGGCGAGCCGAAGGCTGCCAGCCACACCATGTTGACGATCAGATGGCCCATGTCGCCATGCAGGAATGCGTAGGTCACCGGCCCCAGCCAGGCATAGATGTCGATGGCATAGTCGCCCGAATAGCGCAGCGGGATGAAGGCGAAGCGGAGGATGACGCCGAAATCCTGTTCCGGCGTCAGCACGTAGGCGCGCAGGAGATGGATGCCGGCGCAGGCCGCGATGAGGACGACGACGATGCCCGGGAGATTGAAGACCGGCTGGCGCGTCGGCGGCTCGGCGACCGCTTCTGCGGGCATGCCCTCGGTCGGTCGGTCATTCATGGGTGATTCCCGGGCTCGGCATCAGTGCCAGATAGGCGTCTCGGGCGCCGCCGTGAAGGGAAACGGGAAGAAGCCGTCCGGATATCGTCCGAACGGCTTCCCGAGCCCCCTGCTTCCCCTGTCCCGCAGTCCGGTTGGCCGTTGGCCGGCCGTATGCCTTTCCTCTGACACGGTCGAAGTCGCGGCTCAATTGAAACCATTTGTTAACCTTAACATTTCCCAAACCGGTGAAGAACGTCCCGGCACTCTGGCACGCAGCCTGCATCGTGCAGCAAGAACGGACCGTGGGGCTGGCCGCTGTCCGTCGATGAGACACGGAAATGCCGGATGGAGTCTTGGAATGAACCATGAGGGGACGATAGCCCTGTTCCAGTATTGGGACAGGCTCCGCAAGGGACGGCCCGCCCCGCTCAGGACCGAGATCGAGCCGGCCGACATCCGCCAGCTGCTGGCCGACACGTTCATCCTCGAGCGGGACCTGCGGTCCGAGGCGATCTTCCGTCTCGCAGGGACCCGTCTCTGCGCCACCTATGGCCGCGAGCTGCGCGGCTACGCCTTCGCGCTCGTCTGGGCGACGCGCGACCAACAGATGATGGCCCGCCTCGCCCACAACATCTTCGAGAACAACTCGATCGTCGTCGTCACCTTCCGCGGCACGAGCCAGTCGGGCCGGACCTGCGGCTTCGAGATGATCCTTTTGCCGCTCGCCAGCAGCGAGGGCGGCCGGCGGCTGATCGGCGCGGTCCAGCCGCTCGAGAAGCCGTTCTGGCTCGGAGCCGACGCGATTTTCGAGAACACAATAGAGACGGTGCGGGTGGTGGATCCGGACCGCGAGCCGATCTTCCTCAAGAACCGCCCGGCGCTGCGCATCTCGCCGGCTTCTCCCAGCGCCGAACCCCTGCCCCCGCAGTCGGCCCCGCGCAAGGTCCGCCACCTCGTCGTCATCGAGGGCGGCCGCGACATGTGATCCAGGCGGCGCCTCAGATGGCGCGAAGAACACACCGGTCCTGCAACCTCCACGTGTCAGCCGAAGAATAGGCTTACGGCTTGTTAATTCTTCGGGGCTACCAATAGGTCGCCTGCTCCCGATTACTTGGGGGAACCTTCCGTGCAAGGGATGCTGACGGACATGCAGCCAGCGACTATCGATGTCGCGCCCTCTAGGGCTGAACGGCGCACATTCCAGCGCGTCCGCGTCAAGATCTATGGCCGGTTCATGCTGGAGGACCGCTCCGAGCATCCCTGCCAAGTCATCGACATGTCCCCGGGCAACGTGGCGCTCCGCGCCGACAATACCGGCGAGCCCGGCGAGAAGGTCATCGCCTATCTGGATCACATCGGCCGCATCGAGGGCGTCATCACGCGCGTCCTCGACGACGGCTTCGCCATGACTGTCATCGCCTCCGACCGCAAGCGCGAGAAGCTGGCGGCGCAGCTCACCTGGCTCGCCAACAAGCACGAGCTCGACCTGCCCGAGGATCGCCGCCACGAGCGCGTGGCGCCGCGCAATCCCTTCACCATGCTGCGCATGAACGACGGCCGCCAGTATCGCTGCCGCATCATCGACCTGTCGCTGTCGGGCGCCGCGGTCGAGACCGAGGTGCGTCCTGCCCTGGGCGTGCAGGTGCTGCTCGGCACGATGCGCGGCCAGGTGGTGCGTCACTTCGAGGACGGCATCGCGATCGAGTTCGCGGTGATCCAGGAGGAAACGAGCCTCCAGGCCGAGTTCGACCGGCCCGCCGCCGACGCCTGATTCCGACTGAACTGCCGAGATCGAGGCGGCCCCTGCGGCCGCCTTCTGCGTTTTTGCCGTGCTGCGCGTGGTCCCGGAGGGCGCCGCGCGCCATCGTCTTAGCCTGAACGACCGGTAAACACGCAAGCGCCTATTTTCGTCGAAACCGTCCATAACTATTCGCAAATACAATCCAGATTTGTTGCCAATTCGTATACAAACTCTATGAGCTTTGACGCAAGTACGCTTCAAACTATACTTCCACTTTTCGCGCAGAATAAAGCCGCACCTGTCATTGTCTCCTCAAACGGGGAGACTAACAAATGGGACGGTTCAACCTTGTGGTGGTCGCCGTGGCGGCCATGGGGGCGATGCTGGCCGGCGGTACGGGGACCGCGTTCGGCCAGGCATTCATGTACACTTCCGGAATTTCGACCCAGCCGGTCGGCCACTACGAATTCTGCCTGCGCAAGCCGGACGAGTGCGGCTCCACCGATTCGCGCGGCGCTCCGGTCGAGCTGACGCGCGAGCTTTGGTCGCGCATCGTCGAGGTCAACAACTACGTCAACACGACGGTCATCCCGCGCACCGACTGGGAGCTTTGGGGCGTCGAGGAGTACTGGTCCTACCCGGTCAACGGCTATGGCGACTGCGAGGACTATGCGCTCGAGAAGCGCCGCCTGCTGATCCGCTCGGGCGTTCCGGCCGCCAGCCTCCTGATGACGGTCGTGCGCCAGCCGAACGGCGACGGCCATGCGGTGCTGACCGTCCACACCAGCATGGGCGACTTCGTGCTCGACAATCTCGAGCCGCGCGTCCTGCGCTGGAACGAGACCGAATACCAGTTCCTCAAGCGCGTCTCGACCCGCCATGCGGGCACGTGGACGAGCATCGAGGACGGACGCAACCTGCTCGTCGGCAGCGTCCGCTAGAGCAGAGGAGATACCCGGTCGAGTCCCCACTCCCCGTCCCCAACGACCGGGTAGGAGCCGGCCCTTCCCCGGGGCCGGCTCCACTGGGGCGGAAACATCCTAGACGGCCTTCAGCCCGGCGCGGAAGCGGCGGGCATTCGCCACATAATGCTGCGCCGAGCCCTTGATGCCCGCCACCGCGCCCTCGTCCAGCGTGCGCACGGCCTTCGCCGGCGAGCCGATGATGAGCGAGTTGTCGGGGAAGCTCTTGCCCTCCGTCACCAGCGCGCCGGCGCCGACGAGCGAATTCCTGCCAATCCGGGCGCCGTTCAGCACGATGGCGCCCATGCCGATCAGCGAGTTGTCGCCGATCGTGCAGCCGTGCAGGATCGCCCGGTGGCCGATCGTGCAGTCTCGCCCGACCGTCATCGGATAGCCCATGTCGGTATGCAGCACACTGTGCTCCTGGACGTTCGACCCCTCCCCGATCGTGATCATCTCGTTGTCGCCGCGCAGCACCGCGCCGTACCAGATGCCGACGTCGCGCCCGAGCCGCACCTTGCCGATCAGCGTCGCGTCGGGGGCAAGGAAGATGCTCTCCGGCTCCTCGAGTTCGGGGGCGTGGCCGTCCAGCGCGTAGATGGGCATGATGCGATTCCTCCTGACGATGCCGGGCCAGCATAGGCAGAAGCCGCGCCGCCGCCAGTGGCAGGAGGATGTGCCCGACGACCTTCCCGGGCTGCCCGGACACGCGCCGCCCGTTGCACGAGGGGTGGTGCTGGACTAGATATCGCCTGACAGCACAGCGACCGACGCCTACCCGAAGGATCAGCCATGACCGCCATCAGCGAATTCATCGACAGCGAGGTGAAGGGGAACGACGTCGTTCTCTTCATGAAGGGAACGCCAGGCTTTCCGCAGTGCGGCTTCTCCGGCCAGGTGGTGCAGATCCTCGATTATCTCGGCGTGGACTACAAGGGCGTCAACGTCCTGACCTCGGACGAGCTGCGCCAAGGCATCAAGGACTATTCGAGCTGGCCGACCATCCCGCAGCTCTACGTCAAGGGCGAGTTCGTCGGCGGCTGCGACATCATCCGCGAGATGTTCCAGGCCGGCGAGCTACAGACCTTCCTTGGCGAGAAGGGCGTCAGCGCCCGCGGCGCCGCCTGAGCCGAGCGACAGGGCCGCGCCAGCGGCCCTTTTCATCCGGGCATCCGCAAGGGGCGCAACCGACCGGGCCATGAACATGCATGATGCGCCTCCCGCCGGCGTCGCCGGATATCGGCTGCCGATATCTCGCGCCGAGTTCATCGCGCTCGCAGCCGGGCTCATGGCGATCAACGCGCTCGCCATCGACATCATGCTGCCCGCCATGCAGCAGATCGGCGCCGCGCTCGGCGTCGAGGACGAGAACACCCGCCAGTTCGTCATCAGCGCCTACGTGATCGGCTTCGGCATCGCGCAGCTGGGCTTCGGCCCGGTGACCGACCGCTTCGGCCGGCGCGGGCCGCTGCTCGTCGGGCTCGGCCTTTATGTCGTGGCCGCGCTGCTCGCCACCTTCGCCCCGAGCTTCGGCGTCCTGCTGGCGCTGCGCGTCCTGCAGGGCGTCGGTGCGGCCGCGACCCGCGTCATCGCCGTCTCGATGGTGCGCGACGTCTTCGGCGGGCGCCAGATGGCCGAGGTGATGTCGCTCGTCATGATGGTCTTCATGGTCATCCCCGTCATTGCGCCGGGAGCCGGCCAGGTGCTCCTCCTCTTCGCCGACTGGCACCTGATCTTCCTGTTCATGGCCGTGTTCGCCGGCGGCATCGCGGTCTGGACCTTCACGCGCCTGCCCGAGACCCTGCCGCCTGCGCGGCGGCGGCCCTTCACCCCGCGCGCGATCGCCGACGGCTTCGCCGCCGTGTTCTCGAACCGCGTGGCGCTCTGCTACGCGCTCGCCACCGCCCTGATCTTCGGCGCCCTGTTCGGCTTCATCAACTCGGCCCAGCAGATCTATGTCGGCATCTACGATCTCGGCGCCTGGTTCCCGGTGCTGTTTGCCGCGGTGGCCGGCATGATGGCGCTGTCCTCCTTCCTCAACTCGCGCCTCGTCGTGCGCTTCGGCATGCGCCCGCTCTCGCATTTCGCGCTGCTCGGCTTCGTCGCGACGACCTGCCTTTGGCTCGTCTGGGCCTCGATCACGCCGATGGAGCTTGCCCATCTGGTGGTGATCTTCACCGTCGCGATGTTCCTGTTCGGCTGGATCGGCCCGAACTTCAACGCCATGGCGATGGAGCCGCTCGGCCATGTCGCAGGCACCGCCTCCTCGGTGCTCGGCTTCATGCAGACCTTTGGCGGCGGCGTCATCGGCGCGGCGATCGGCTACGCCTTCGACGACACAGTGGTGCCGCTTGCGGCCGGCTTCTGCGCGGCCGGCGGCGGCGCGCTCCTGATGGTGCTCATCGCCGAGCGCGGCCGGCTCTTCCGCACGCGCTCCGGCTAGAGCGTCGTGCGCCTTTTGTGAATCGAGGATTCCCTTGATCGCTTGGCCGTGA
>VFQR01000218.1_pt1 | contig 111108 bp, 88 predicted proteins | sample 3512321 | NCBI WGS metagenome assembly VFQR01 (sample SAMN10412374, study PRJNA504923) | tailings metagenome | isolation source: Relicate 3 Philex TSF1 revegetated site | place: Philippines: Tuba, Benguet | collected 2017-08-29 | reverse complement strand
GAATCCACGCTCATCGAGGTGCTGGCCAACGCGCCGGAGCTGCTCGGCTGGTACTATGACGGCTTCTATGCCGACATCTTCTTCAAGGGCCGCGTCGAGCGGCGGCTGAAGGAGCTGCTGCGGCTCCGCCTCTCCACCCTGCATGGCTGCGCCTTCTGCAACCGCGGCAACACCCGCTCCGCCGAGGAAGCCGGCGTCACGCCCGCGCAGATCCAGGCGCTCTTCGCCTTCGATCCCGCCGCCCCCGTCTTCGACGACCGCGACCGCGCCGTGATGGCGCTGGCCGGCGAGATGGCGCTGCAGAATACGCAGGGTGAGGTCACGCCCGCGCTCGCCGCCGAGCTCGGCCGCTTCTTCACCCCGGCCGAGATGGTGGAACTCGCCATGGTCGCGGCCGTGCTGACGGGGATGGCCAAGATGCTCTTCGTCTTCGACCTGGTGAGCCGCGAGGCGACCTGCCCGATCGGGCCGCGGTGACGCGCGGGGCTTTGCGCGCTACACCGCGCGCATGGCCGAACGCCCGTCCCACCAGCGCTGGATCAAGCGCCCGCCGAAACCCTCCCGCGCCGCGCCGCCCGTCGAGCGGCGGCAGAAGCCGGGCATGCCGGAATTCCTGCTCGCGATCGGCTTCGCCGTTGGCGCCGGCCTGCTCGGCGCGCTGATCGCGCCGCATGTCACGCAGCGGCCGGGCATGGCCGGGCTGATCGCAGGGCTCGGCCTCGCGATCGGCTTCATCGCCATGTGGCGCGGCTTCGGCGGCACCCGCCAGGACATCAGGGATCTGTTTCGATGAGCCGGACCATCCTCGTCGCCGGCGCGCAGATGGGGCCCACCCAGCGCGCCGACAGCCGCGCGGCGACGCTCGCCCGCCTGGTCGCGCTCCTGGAACAGGCGGCGGCGAAGGGCGCGAAGCTCGTGGTCTTCCCCGAACTCGCCTTCACCACCTTCTTCCCGCGCTGGCCGATGGACCGGAACGATCCGGAGCTGCTGGCGAGCTTCGAGACGGCGATGCCCAACCCCGCCGTCCAGCCGCTGTTCGACCGCGCGCGTGACCTCGGCGTGGGCTTCTACATCGGCTACGCCGAGCTGACGCCCGATGGCCGCCGCTTCAACAGCGCCATAACCGTCGGCCCCGACGGCGCCATCCTGTTCAAGTATCGCAAGATCCACCTCCCTGGCAGCGACCACGTCAAGGAAGGCCAGCGCTACCAGCAGCTCGAGAAGATGTATTTCGAGTATGGGGACCTCGGCTTCCCCGTCGCGCGCGGGCCGGAGGCATGGGGCCGGCCGGTGCTCGGCATGCTCGTCTGCAACGACCGCCGCTGGCCGGAGGGCTGGCGCGTGCTCGGCCTGCAGGGCGTGGAGCTCGTGATGGTCGGCTACAACTCCGCCGCCTATGACCCGAATGGCGGCGAGAGCGAGAGCGCGGAACTCCGCACCTTCCACTCCAGGCTCGCCGCGCAATCCAACGCCTACATGAACGCGACCTGGGCGGTCGCCGTCGCCAAGGCCGGCAACGAGGATGGCGCCGGGCTGATCGGCGGCTCCGTCATCGTGGACCCCAATGGGGTGATCGTCGCCGAGGCACGGACGCTGGCCGACGAGGTGATCCTCGCCGAGGTGGATTTCGATGCCTGCCGGCAGGGCAAGGAGAAGATGTTCAACTTCGCCCAGCACCGCCGCCCGCAATGGTATGGCCCGATCACCGGCCAGGTGGGCGCCACGCCGCCGGCCTGAGGATCGCGAAACAATGGCGACATCGGGCCCGCTCGGGCCTGCGCTAAGCAGCGCCGCATGGCACTGACAAAGATCTCCTTCGCCGGCGGCACGAAGGTCGGCTACGTGGTCCGCTACAAGGCCGGCCATGCTGATGATGCGACCGATGGCGGCGGCCACAGCGATTGCGTGCTGCCGACCGGCGCGCCGGTCGGATATTTCGGCACGGGCGCTGTGGGCGGCACCGGCGTGGTCTATGGCTACAGCCGTTTCTGCGCCGGGCGGCCGGAATACGTGAACCTGGCCGACGCCAAGGCGAAGCCCTGCAAGTCCACGCTGCTGGTGATGGATGTCGGCACGGTGCGCGCCGATGCCTTCCGGAAATCCTGGCTCTCGATGCGGGCCAAGACGGATGGCTTCACCATCATCGGCAACAACTGCTCCACCCACGCCTCCCGCGCGGTGTATGCCGCCGGTGCGACGACCACCGCCGAGGTCTCGGGCACGGACACGCCGAACAACCTCTACGAGCAGATCGTCAAGGCGAGCCTGGTGCCCTGGCGGTCCTACAGCGGCTGGCTCGCCTTCAACCCGATCTCCTCCGGCGGCGATGAGCTGATGCTGGATTTCGAGGTGGAGATGGATGTGCTGGCCGTGCCGGTGGATGGCGGCCCGCCCAAGGTGCCGCCCTTCATCAAGGTGCGTTGACGCGGAGCGTCACGGCGAGAGTTGACGCGGAGCGTCACGGCGAGAGTTGACGCGGAGCGTCACGGCACGACGTTGACGCGGAGCGTCACGGGACGACGTTCACGCGGAGCGTCACGGCACGACGTTGACGGGGCCGCGATCCTGCGGCACGCGCCACGGGCCTGCCGCAAGGATCGCCCATGCCCCGCCACCTCGTCGTCGCCGCCGCCCAGATGGGCCCGATCCAGAAGGCCGAGGGCCGCGAGGTCGCCGTCGCGCGGATGGTCGCGCTGATGGAGAAGGCGGCGCGGCGCGGGGCCGAGGTCGTGGTCTATCCCGAGCTCGCGCTGACCACCTTCTTCCCCCGCTGGTACCACGAGGACCTGAACGAGGCCGACCACTGGTACGAGCATGCGATGCCGTCCAACGCGACCGCGCCGCTGTTCGACGCGGCGCGTCGGCTCAACATCGGCTTCCACCTGGGCTACGCAGAAAAGACGCCCGATGGCCACCGCTTCAACACCGCGATCTATGTGCATCCCTCGGGCCAGGTCGCGCTGAAGTACCGCAAGGTGCACCTGCCCGGCCACGCGGAGTTCGACCCGATCCGCAAGGTGCAGCACCTCGAGAAGCGGTATTTCGAGCCGGGCGACCTCGGCTTCCCGGTGGTGCGCGCGCCGGTCGGCTCGGCCGGGCCGGTCAATATCGGCATGATGATCTGCAACGACCGCCGCTGGCCGGAAGCCTGGCGCGTGCTCGGGCTGCAGCAGGTGGAGCTCGTCATGCTGGGCTACAACACGCCGAGCCTGAACATGGAAAACCGCGGCTTCGAGGCGCACCATTTGCGCGTCGCGCACAGCCATCTGAGCATCCAGGCAGGCTGCTACCAGAATGCCTGCTTCGGCGTGGGCGTGGCCAAGGCCGGCACCGAGGACGGGCACGAGCTGTTCGGCCATTCCATCATCGTCAACCCGCAGGGCGAGATCATGGCCCAGGCGACAAGCTGGGATGACGAGGTGATCGTCGCGGAATGCGATCTCGGCATGTGCGAGCTGGGCCGGACGACGATCTTCAACTTCGCGAGGCACCGGCGGCCGGAGCATTACACGCGGATCACCGAACAGGTCGGCAGCGTCGCGCCGCCCGCCTGGGAGCCGCGCTGAGACTCAGCGCGCCCGCGCGATCTCGCGCGCCAGGGTGGTGCGCTCCGGACAGTCGCCGCAGCTCGCGGCGAGCCGCGCGAGATTGGCCTCCGCCTCCGCCCGCCGGCCGAGTTCGAGGAAGAGCGAGCCCTGATAGGCCAGCGTGCCGGGATGGTTCGGATCGGTGGCAAGCGCCGCCTGGTAGGCCGCCATCGCCCTCTCGCGATCGCCGAGCCGGCGATGCGCGAAGGCGACATAGACCAGCACGTCGGGGTCGTCGGGCAGGCGTTCCAGCACCTTCCTCAGCAGATCGAGACCGAGCTCGTAGCGCCCGCCCTCGATCGCCTGGCGTGCCGCCGGCATATCGGGATCGCTGTCCGAGGCCGGGAAGACCGCGAACGCCGGCCCCGCCGCCAGCAGCAGCGGCAGGAGCAGCCGCTTCATTCCGCCGCCGCCGCCAGCGCCGGGCGCGCCGCGATCACCGCCTGCAAGGCGAGGGCCGCCGCCGCCTGGCAGGGCTCGATCACCGGCACGCCCGCGGCCTGCTCCACCGCCGCGCGATGGCCGGCCATGCCGGCGCAGCCCAGCACGATCGCCTCCGCGCCCTGCCCGACCATGCGCCGGGCCATCTCGGTCAGCGCGGCGCGCGGCGCGACGGGATCGGTCAACACCTCCATCGGCAGGTTGAGCGGCGCATGCGCGGCGCAGCGCGCCTCGATCCCCATCGCCGCCATCGCACGCCGCTGCCGCTGCACGGAGGGATCGGCGAAGGCGATCAGTCCGAAGCGGTCGGCGCGCGCCAGCGCCGCGGCCAGCGCGCTGCGCAGCGGGCCGAAGACCGGCGCCGCGGTGACCGTGCGTAGCGCATCCACGCCCGGGTCGGAGACGCAGGCGACGATATAGGCCGCCGCCTTCTCGCGCGCGACAAGCTGGCACAGCGGCTCGACAACCGAGAACCAGTCGCGCCAGGTGATCACGGCGGGCGGCCCGCCTTCGAGCTGCGTGACCTCGAAGCGCGGCAGGCCGGGGGCCCGGAAGCCGGACAAGGCCTCTTCGATGCCCTGCGTGCAGCTGCGCGTGGTATTGGGGTTGATGACGAGGATACGCTCGGCCATGCCTGCCTCCTGTGGCGTCCGAGGCTGCGGCAAGCCATGCGGGGCGCGCAAGCCAGGTTGCATGATCGTTGTGCGCCTCGTGCGAAATGCCTATGTTGCAATGCACAAAGTCGCCGAAGCGACGGAAGGAACGCCTGACCATGCGCTGGGAGCCCGACCGCTCGGCACCCGCTTTGCCCTATGAGCGTCCCGCCAGTTTCTGGCTCGCGGTGAAGCGCGGCTGCGCCAATCGCTGCCCCTCCTGCGGCGAGGGTCGGCTGTTCTCCGGCTATCTCAAGGTCGCGCCCGCCTGCACCGCCTGCGGCGCGGAGTTCGGACGCCTGCGGGCGGATGACGCGCCGCCCTATTTCACCATCTTTCTGACAGGCCATCTCCTGGTGCCGCTGGCCCTCTGGGTGGAGAAGGCGTGGATGCCGCCGATGTGGGTCCATATGGCAGTGTGGCTGCCGCTCTTCACGCTGAGCTGCATCCTGCTGCTGCGCCCGATCAAGGGGGCGACGCTGGGCTGGATGATGAAGCTCGGCTTCACCGGGGCGGAAGGAACGCATTAGTTGTCGGCGGAGCGGGACCTGGTGCGGATCGTGCTGCCCGATGCGCAGCCGCTGCCCAGCCCCTATGCCGAGGCCGACCGGCGCCAGGCGGTGGAGGACCTCCTCGCCGGCAACCGCTTCCGGCCGGCCGGGCTCGCCGGGCCCTTCGTGCTCCAGATCATGGTCCGCGAGGGCCGCCTGATCCTCGACATCCGCGACGAGGCGGACAAGCCGCTGCACGCGCTGGTACTGGCCCTCGGCCCCTTCCGCCGGCTGATCAAGGACTACCACCTGGTCGTGGAAAGCCACGAGAAGGCGGTCGCCGAGGGCGGCAACGAGGCGCGCATCCAGGCGATCGACATGGGCCGCCGCGGCCTGCACGACGAGGGCGCGACGGTGCTCGCCCAGCGCCTTGAAGGCCGCGTCGCGCTGGATTTCGAGACGGCGCGCCGCCTCTTCACCCTGGTCTGCGCGCTGCACCAGCGGATTTGAGTTGCACGGGGCGTCGAGTGAACTAAACTAACCGGACTAAGTCCGCCGAAAGGGCCCAGCGGGGTGCCGCCATGCGCCGCGTCAACATCCACGAAGCCAAGACCCACCTGTCCCGCCTCGTCGAGGAGGCCGCGAAGGGCGAGCCCTTCATCATCGCCAAGGCGGGGAAGCCGATGGTGAAGGTGGTGCCGCTCGACCCGGCCAAGGATCATCCGCGGAGGCAGTTCATCGGCTGCATGAAGGGCGAGTTCGTCGCGCCAAGCCTCGAGGAATTCAACGCGATGGACGAGGAGATCGGCCGGCTGTTCAACGACGGTCCGATCTTTCCGGATGAAGCGTGACCGGCCTTCTGCTCGACACGCACCTGCTGCTCTGGGCCGTCGCGGATAGCGGACGGCTACCGGCGGCCGCGAGGGAATCATTCGCCGCGCGAGAAACGCCGCTGACCTTCAGCGTGGTGTCGATCCTGGAAGTCGCCATCAAGGCCAGCAGGAATCGGGGTGATGTGCCGGAACCCGATACGTTGCGCGATCGTCTCGTCGAGGTGGGCTTGCGGGAGTTGCCAATCGAATCCGCACACGCCGCCGCGGTTCGTCATCTGCCGTTGCTCCACGGCGATCCTTTCGACCGTCTGCTCCTAGCCCAGGCCCAGGTCGAGGGCCTCACCCTCCTCACCGCCGACCGCACCCTCGCCCGCTACCCCGGCCCGATCCGCCTCGTCACCTGATCGCGGTTGCGCCGCGCGCCGGAACGCCGCATCTCAGCGCCCATGAAGATCGACGGCATCCCCTATCGCAGCGTCTGGGTGGACAGGGAGGATGGCTGGTCCATCCGCATCTTCGACCAGACACGCCTGCCCTGGTCCATCGAGATCCTCCGCCTCACCGATGAGGATCAGGTGGCGCATGCCATCCGCTCCATGCAGGTGCGCGGCGCGCCGCTGATCGGCGCGGTTGCGGCCTATGGCGTGGCGCTCGCGCTGCGGCGGGATGCCTCCACGGCCAACCTGGACCGCGTGGTCTCGATGCTCGGCGAGACCCGCCCCACCGCCATCAACCTCCGCTGGGCGCTGGAGCGGATGCGCGCCGCGCTGCACAACCAGGCGCCGGCCGACCGCGTCGCCGCCGCCTATGCCGAGGCGAACGCCATCGCCGATGATGACGTGGAGACCTGCCGCAGGATCGGCGAGCACGGCCTGCCGCTGCTGCAGGAGATCGCCGCCCGCAAGCCGGGCGAACGCGTCAACGTGCTGACGCACTGCAACGCCGGCTGGATCGCGACCGTGGATTACGGCACCGCGCTGAGCCCGATCTACCAGGCGCACGACCTCGGGCTCGACATCCATGTCTGGGTGGACGAGACCCGCCCGCGCAACCAGGGCGCCGCGTTGACCGCCTGGGAACTCGGCAGGCATGGCGTGCCGCACACCGTCATCGCCGACAATGCCGGCGGCCATCTCATGCAGCATGGCGAGGTGGATATCTGCATCGTCGGCACCGACCGCGTGACGCGGCAGGGCGACGTCGCCAACAAGATCGGCACCTATCTCAAGGCGCTGGCCGCGCGGGACAACGGGGTGCCCTTCTGGGTCGCCCTGCCCCATTCCACCCTGGATATGCGGGTGCGCGACGGCCTCGCCGAGATTCCGATCGAGGAACGCAACGCCGCCGAGGTCACCGACCTCACGGGCCGCACGCCGGATGGCCGCATCGAGACCATCCGGGTGGTGGCCGAGGGCAGCGGCGCCGCCAACCCGGCCTTCGACGTGACCCCGGCGCGGTTGGTCACGGGCCTGATCACGGAACGCGGCCGCGTGGCGGCCGATGAGCAGGCGCTCGCGGCGCTCTACCCCGAGAAGCTCTGAGACCGGCCTTTCCGCGGCTCCAGCAGCCAGAGGCCGCCGACGAGCGACATCCCGCCGAAGCCGGCCATCATCGCTGCGGTGAGCGGCGGCAGCCGGCCCGGCAGCGTCGCCTCGCCGAGGACGAGCACGACGGTCAGGAGGATCGCGACCAGACCGAGAATGACGAGGCCGAGGGCGATGCGATGCATGGGAGGGGCCCTCCTTGCTGATGTGATAGCCTGCCTTCTAGGAGAGCAGCGGGGCGCGGAAGCGACCCGGAAAGGGCCGGAATATGGCAGTTCATGTATGAATTCTTGTCCACCCATGCGCTGGACGCGTGGCGCCGCCTGCCCGCGGGTGGAATCCTCCGCCAGCGCTTCACGATCGGGAGAAGAACCATGCGCCGCACCCTGACCGCCGCCCTGATGGGTCTGGCCATCGCCGGCCCTGCCCTGGCTCAGGGGCAGCCGCCGCTCCGCTGTGCCGTGGACGGCACCTTCGCCCCACACGCCTTCCCGACGCTGCAGGGCGGTGTGCAGGGCTTCAACGTGGATCTGTTCCGCGAGGCCGCCCGCCGCATGGGCCGCGAGCTGACGATCGATTCCGCCAGCTTCTCCGGCCTGATCCCCGCCATGAATGCAGGCCGCTACGACTTCCTCTGCGCCCCCACCACGGCGACCGCCGAGCGGGCCGCCAACATGCTCTTCACCGAGGGCTATCTCTACACCGCCTTCCAGTTCGGCATCCGCCGCGGCTCCGCGCCCATCACGAGCCTCGACGAGTTGCGCGGCAAGGCGATCAGCGTGAACAAGGGCAGCGCCTATGATGCCTGGGCGCAGGCCAATGCCGCGCGCTACGGCTTCACCGTGCAGACCTACGACACCCAGCCCGATGCGGTGCAGGCGGTCGTCAGCGGGCGGGCCTACGCCAATCTCGGCGGCAACACAGTGGTGCGCTACGCCGCGACCCGCACGCCGCAATTCGTGCCCGACTTCGTCATCCGGGAGACCCGCGCGCATTGGTCGGCGCCGCTGCCGATGGGCGCGACCGAGATGCGCGTGCAGCTCGAGAACGCGCTGGAATGCATGAAGCGCGACGGCACCATCGCGCGCCTCTCGCGCCAATGGTTCGGCGACGACCCGGCGGCGGACGACGCGGAGCGCACCGTGTTCCCCGGCACTGGCGTCCCCGGCCTGCCCGGCTACGACGCGACGCCACGGGAGCCGCGGTGCTGAGAGCGTCAGCCGGTCCATGAAGAGCGGGCGGCCCGCCGTACTTCAGGCGGGCCGAGGCCGCGAATGCGGCCCGCGCACAACCCGACCGATGCGGCCAGCGCGCCAGTGGCCTGCGCGAAGCCAAGGCCGCGGAGCGGCCGCCCGGCGTTTGAGGGCGTAGAAAATGAAAGGCTGGGAAGGCTTTGCCTTCACCTTCCTCAACCCGCGCATCGCCGCCGAATACTGGCCCAAGATCCTCGAGGGGCTCGGCGTCACGATCCTCCTCGCGGCGCTGATCATCGTCGCTGGCCTGGCCCTCGGGCTTGGCCTTGCGGTGCTGCGCTGCCTCGGCATCCGCGTGCTGAACTGGGCGATCATCTTCGTCGTGGACCTGTTCCGGGCCCTGCCGCCGCTCGTGCTGATCGTGCTGATCTATTTCGGCCTGCCGGCGGCGGGCATCGGCTTCTCCGGCTTCTGGGCGACCTGGCTGGCGCTGACCCTCGTGCTGATGGCCTTCGCCGAGGAAATCTTCTGGGGGTCGATCTGCGCGGTGCCGAAAGGCCAGTGGGAATCCGGCCGCGCCCTCGGCCTGCATTTCCTGCCGACGCTCCGGCTCGTCGTGCTGCCGCAGGCGATCCGCATCGCCATCCCGCCGCTCACCAACCGCACCATCGCGATCACCAAGGGGACGGCGCTGGGCTCGGTCGTCGCGGTGGCGGAAATCCTCGGCGCGGCGCAATCGGCGATGGCGTTCTCGGGCAATCCGACGCCGCTGATGATGGGCGCCGTCGCCTACCTCATCCTGTTCCTGCCGGTCGTCACCCTCGGCCGCTGGATCGAGACCCGCTTCGCGTGGCGCCGGTAGGCGATGCGGGAGTTCCTCGACGCCTTCGCGAACTGGGAGATCGCGGTCGCCGCCGCGCCGATCCTCTGGCTTGGTTTTCAGCAGACGCTGCTGCTGGCGGCGCTGACCGTGCCGCTGGGGCTGGCCGCCGGGATCGTGCTGGCGCTGCTCTCCACCCGCACCGAACGCTGGGTGCGCTGGCCGCTGATCGCCTTCATCGACGTCTTCCGCGCGATCCCGCCGCTGGTGCTGCTGATCCTGATCTATGCCGGCCTGCCCTTCGCCGGGCTCGACACCGGCGCCTGGGGCGCCGTGGCCCTCGCCTTCCTGCTCAACACCGGCGCCTACTACGCCGAAATCCTCCGCGCCGGCATCGAGGCCGTGCCGAAGGGCCAGTACGAGGCCGCCCGCGCGCTCGGGCTGCGGCGCTGGCAGGTCTGGAGCTTCGTCATCCTGCCGCAGGCCGTGCGCAACGTGCTGCCGGACCTGATCGGCAACACGCTGGAGGTGGTGAAGCTGACCGCCATCGCGAGCGTGGTGGCGCTGCCCGAATTGCTGTTCCAGGCCCGCCAGGCCCAGAGCATCACCTTCAACGCGACGCCGATCCTGGTCGCGGCGATCGCCTACTTCCTGCTGCTCTGGCCCTTCGTGCGGATTCTGAGCCGGCTGGAGAACCGGCAACTGGCTGCGCGGCGCTGACCGCCTCGGGCGGCGGCGACGCGACGGCGGCCTGGTGGCGGCCCTCCCGGCACGCCGCCGAGCAGTACCTCACCTGGTCCCAGTCGCGCGCCCATTTCTTCCGCCAGGCGAAGGGGCGGCCGCAGGCGGCGCAGGGCTTCGTCGGCAGGGTGGGCTTGCGGTGGGCCAAGGGATCGCGCGGCGATCAGCGCTGCCGCCAGGGCAGCCCATCCGCCTTCCAGCCGGCGACCTGCCCGCGATGGCCTTCCGCATCCACCGGCCCCTCGAAGCCATCGGCGACGTTGAAGGCGTGCGGGAAGCCGGCGGCCTGGGCCGCCTGCCCCGCCGCCAGGCTGCGCGCCCCGGAGCGGCAGATGAAGAACAGCTTGCTCTCGGGGGTCGCGCCGGCGCGGTGGAGGTGCTCGGCGAAGGCGGTGTTGACCTGCATCCCCGGATAGAGCTGCCAGGGGATCAGGACGACCTGCTTGCCGATGCTGCCGAGGTCGGGGACGCCCACGAAGTTCCATTCCGCATCGGTGCGGCAATCCACCAGCATCGCGTCCTTGTCCTGCGCGAGTTCCTGCCAGGTGGCGCGGGGGCTGATATCGGGGACGCCGGGCATGGGGTGGCTCCTGTGGGCGATGCGGGACGGAGGTTTCCCCCAGCCGGGGGCCCCGCCGCAAGGGCCGAGGGTGCTACGCGGCTTTTCCTGGAACGATCGGTATATTTTCCTGTATGGAGACCGCTGCTCTTTGACATGGCCGGCCGCCTGGCCTGCCCTCATCCGACGGTCCCTCGCCCGCTCCCCAGGGCCCGCGAATTTGTCCGAAACCGATTCGGCACGTTTTGCACCCGCCTCCACACCCGGCGGCTACGCGGTCTCCCGGAAAATCTCCCGCCCGATCAGCAGGCGCCGGATTTCCGAGGTCCCCGCGCCGATCTCATAGAGCTTGGCGTCGCGTAGCAGCCGCCCCGCCGGATAGTCGTTGATGTAGCCATTGCCGCCGAGGATCTGGATGGCGTCGAGCGAGGCCTTGGTCGCGGCCTCCGCGGCGAACAGGATCGCGCCGGCGGCGTCCTTGCGGCTGCCCTGGCCCCGGTCGCAGGCGCGCGCCACCGCATAGACATAGGCACGCGCCGCGTTCAGCGCGGTGTACATGTCCGCGACCTTGCCCTGGATGAACTGGAACTCGCCGATCGCCTGGCCGAATTGCCGACGGTCATGGATGTAGGGCACCACGAGATCGAGGCAGGCCTGCAGGATGCCGAGGGGCCCTGCCGCCAGCACCGCGCGCTCGTAATCCAGCCCCGACATCAGCACCCGCACCCCGCCATTGACCTGGCCGAGCACATTCTCCTCCGGCACCTCGCAATCCTCGAAGACGAGCTCGCTGGTCGGGCTGCCCCGCATGCCGAGCTTGTCGAGCTTCTGGGCGGCGCGGAACCCCTTGAAATCCCGCTGCACGATGAAGGCGGTGATGCCCTTCGGCCCGGCCTCCGGATCGGTCTTCGCATAGACCACCATCGTCTCGGCGTAATGCGCGTTGGTGATCCAGAGCTTGGTGCCGTTCAGGATCCAGCGGTCGCCGCGCTTCTCCGCCCGCAGCTTCATCGAGACGACGTCGGACCCCGCCCCGGGTTCGGACATGGCGAGCGCGCCGAGATGCTCGCCCGAGACGAGCTTCGGCAGGTAGCGCCGCCGCTGCTCCTCGGTGCCGTTCAGCCGGATCTGGTTGATGCAGAGATTGGAATGCGCGCCGTAGGACAGGCCGACGCTCGCGCTGGCGCGGCTGACCTCCTCCATCGCCACGGTATGCGCCAGGTAGCCCATGTCGGAGCCGCCGTATTCCTCGGGCACGGTGATGCCGTGCAGGCCGAGCGCGCCCATCTCCGGCCAGAGGTGGCGCGGGAATTCGTCAGTGCGGTCGATCTCGGCGGCGATCGGCGCGATCCGGTCCTCGGCGAAGGCGCGGGTCGTGTCGCGCAGCGCGTCAATGGCGTCGCCGAGGTCGTGGTCGAGCATCGGCATCTGGTTGAGCGGCATGGCTAGTCCTTTCCCGCCAGCTCGCGGCGCAGCACGCCGCGCATGATCTTGCCGGTCGTGGTCTGCGGCAGGCTATCGCGGAACACCACCTGCCGGGGATAGAGATGCGCGGCAAGACGGCTGCGCACGAAGTGCGGAAGGTCCTTCGCCAGCGCCTCGGACGGCGTGACCCCGGGCCGCGGCACGATGACGGCGACGACGCGCTCGGTGCGCAGCGGATCAGGCAGCCCGATGACAGCGGCGGCGCCGACCGCCGGGTGCGACAGAAGAAAGTCCTCGATCTCGCCGGGGCCGATGCGGTAGCCGGCGGAGGTGATGACGTCGTCGTCCCGGCCGATGAAGGTGATGTGGCCATCCCCATCCATCGCGCCGCGGTCGCCGGTGACGAGCCACTCGCCGCGGTATCTTTCCTGCGTCGCCTCGGGGCGGTTCCAGTAGCGCAGGAACATCACGGGGTCGGGCGCGCGGATCGCGATGTCGCCCTCGGTCTCGGGCGGCAGCGGCGCGCCATCGGCGCCAAGGATCGCGACCTCATGCCCCGGCACGGCACGGCCCATGCTGCCGGGCTTCGGCGCGAACAGGCCGGCGCAGTTGGCCACGACCAGGTTGCATTCGGTCTGGCCGTAGAACTCGTTGATCGTCAGCCCGAAGGCGCCGCGGCCCCAGTCCAGCATCTCCGCGCCCAGCGTCTCCCCGCCGGAGCCGATGCTGCGGAGCCGCGTGTTGAAGTGGGCGGGATCGGGCACGGCGCGCAACATGCGCAGCGCGGTCGGCGGCAGGAAGGCGTTTCGTACGCCATGCTCCGCCATCAGCCGAAAGGCATGCTCCGGATCGAATTTCTGCATGCGGTGCGCGAGCACGGGAACCCCGTGGAACAGGCTCGGCAGCAGCACATCGAGCAGCCCGCCGATCCAGGCCCAGTCGGCCGGCGTCCAGAACAGGTCGCCGGGCTGGGGAAAGCGTTCCTGCGGCAGTTCCACCCCGGGCAGGTGGCCGCGCAGCACCCGATGCCCATGCAGCGCGCCCTTCGGGCTGCCGGTGGTGCCGGAGGTGTAGATGATGAGCGCGGGGTCGTCGGGGCCGGTGGCGGCGCAGTCATGCGCGTCGCGGGCCCGGGCCATCTCGGCGTGCAGATCGAGGGCGTCACCACCGCCGATCGCGAGGATTCTCTTCAGTGGCAGCGCATCCCGGATCGTCGCGATCTTCGTGAGGCCCGACTGGTCGGTGATGAGGGCGGCGGCGCCGCAATCCGTCAGGCGATAGGCGAGCGCGTCCTCGCCGAACAGCAGGAAGAGCGGGACCGCGATCGCGCCGAGGCGGTAGGCGGCGAGATGCGCGATCGCCGCCTCCGGCGATTGCGGCAGCAGGATGCCGATGCGGTCGCCGCGCCGGATGCCATGCGCGATGAGCGCATTGGCGAGGCGGCAGGACGCACGATGGAGGTCGTCGAAGGTCAGGCGCTCGACGCGGCCATCCTCATGCCGATGGAGCAGCGCCGTGCGACCGCTGCCCACCCAGCGGTCGCAGGCGTCGTGGGCGATGTTGCAAAGCTCGGGGATGTCCCAGCGGAAGTGGGCACGGAGGTCCTCGTAGCTGTCGGCGGGCGGCAGCAGAGCGGTCATGCAGGCCTGGTGTCGTCGATCACCTTGCCGTCATTGGGCAGCGCTCCGGGTTCCTCCAGCGCGACCTCGCCGCGCAGGCGGGTGATGCCGTGCAACGACTTCGCGAGACTCTCGGCCAGCGCCGCGTCGCGCGCGGGCGTCTCGACGCGGAGGAGCATCGTGTCCCTGCCCTCCCGCGTGCCGATCACGAGGCGCGCCTTCGTCAGGCCGGGATGCGCGCGCAGGATTTCCGCGACCTGCTCGGGGCGGACGAACAGGCCGCGCACCTTCGCCGCCTGGTCGGCGCGGCCCATCCAGCCCCTGATGCGCGTATTCGTGCGACCGCAAGGCGAGGCGCCCGGCAGGATCGCCGACAGATCGCCGGTGGCGAAGCGGATCAGCGGATCGGGTGAGTCGAGCAGCGTGACCAGCACCTCGCCGACCTCGCCATCGGGCACGGGATCGCCGGTGCCGGGGCGGACGATCTCCACCAGCACACCCTCCTCGCAGATCAGCCCCTCGCGCGCCTCGGATTCATAGGCGACGCAGCCAAGCTCGGCGGTGCCGTAGCTCTGCAGCACCGTCAGCCCGCGCTCCGCGTAGGCGCCGCGCAGCGCCGGCAGATAGGCGCCTCCGGTGACATGGCCGAGCCGGATGCTCGACAGGTCGAGCTTCTGGGCTTCGCCGGCTTCGAGGATCGCCTTCAGGTAGTCGGGCGTGCCGGCATAGCAGACGGGCTTCAGATGCGCGGCCGCGCGGGCCTGTGCCTCGGTGTTGCCGGGGCCTGCGGGAAAGACCGGGCAGCCCAGCGCGCGCGCGCCAGCATCGAGCATGAAGCCGGCCGGGGTGAAGTGATACGCGAAGCAATTGTGCAGCAGCATGCCGGCGCGAAGCCCCGTGGCGTGCAGCGCGCGGGCGTAGCGCCAGGGATCGGGCCCCTCGCCGATCGCCTCGTGGATCGGCCCTGGCGAGGCGAAGACGCGCGCGGCGTCGCGGAAGGGCGTGACGTTGAAGCCGCCCAGCGGCGGCGCCGCGGCCTGCAGGGCGATCAGCGCGGATTTGCGGGTGACGGGCAGATGCGAGAGGACCTCCCGATCCACCACGCCGCGCGCATCCACGTCGTGCAGCAGGTCGTGATAGGCGGCGCTGCGCTGGGCGCGCAGGATCGCGGCGGGGAGCTGGACCGTCAGCGCGGCCGCGCGGGCATCGCTGCTGCGGGTTTCGAGACCATCGTAATGGTGGGTCATAGCCACCGCTTCCTGCGCTTGTAGGATTTGAGGCTCCTGAATGATTTGCGGTCGGCGCCATGGCCGCCGAGGTAGAACTCCTTCACATCCTCGTTGTTCGCCAGCGCCTCCGCGCTGCCATCCAGCACGACCTTGCCCTGCTCCATCACATAGCCATGCGACGCGACGGAGAGCGCCATGCGGGCATTCTGCTCGACCAGCAGGATGGTGATGCCGAGCTCCTCGTTCAGGCGGCGGATGATGCCGAAGACCTCCTTCACCAGCAGCGGCGAGAGGCCCATGGAGGGCTCGTCCATCAGGATGAGCTTGGGGCGCGCCATCAAGGCGCGGCCGATGGCGAGCATCTGCTGCTCGCCACCGGAGAGGTAGCCGGCGAGGCCGGTGCGTTCCTTGAGGCGCGGGAAATAGCCATAGACCATCTCGATGTCGCGCTTCACATCGGGATCGGAGCGCGTGAAGGCGCCGAGGCGGAGATTCTCGAGGCAGGTCATGTCGGCGACGATCCGCCGGCCTTCCATCACCTGGAAGACGCCCTTGCGGACGATCTGGTGCGCCTCGACGCCGTTCAGGCGTTCGCCGGCGAAGCGGATATCGCCGCGCGTGACCTCGCCATCCTCGGATTTCAGCAGGCCGGAGATGGCCTTGAGCGTGGTGGACTTGCCGGCGCCGTTGGCGCCCAGCAGCGCCACGATCCTCCCCTTCGGCACTGCGAGCGAGAGTCCGCGCAGCACGAGGATGACGTCGTTGTAGACGACCTCGATGTTGTTCACTTCGAGGAGGGGCGGCTCCGCTGTTGCCAGCGGAGCCTTGCTCTCGCTCACCAGCCGAGCCAGTCGCGGCGGCGGTCGAGCTCGATCGAGGTCACGGGCTCGATCCGCATCGTGCCGGCGCGCATCAGCTCCGCGACGGTGCCCTGCGCGGTGCTGCCGGTGACGCGGGCGCGGTAGATGGCAACGCGAAGCTGGCCGCGATGGTCGTCGGGCGCGAAGTTGGACGGGTTGCACACGCCCTCGAAGCCGCGGGGCACCCAGTTGGTGCGGGTGTAGAAGCCCTCGCGGATGCGGTCACCGGTGATCTGGCCGCCGCCCTGCGCGGCGCTCTCCATCGCTTCCACCATCAGCATCGCGCTGCACACGCCCGCGATGTAGTGCACGGGACGCCAGGCCGTGCCGGCCGCATCGGAGACCGCGCTGATCTGGCGGAGAGTCGCGGCCCCCGGGGCCTGCTGGCCCGGCGCGATGATCTCCCCCCAGGTGAGCGCGGTGCGGACCGGGAAGACGACGCCGTTCGCGGCCTCGCCGGCGGCCTTCATCGCGTTCTCATCCATGCCCCAGACATTGCCGAGGAACTGCACCTGCACGCCGGCCGTCTGGCAGGCGCGGAGGACGCTGATGTTGGAGCCGGCGGTGTTGCCGAGATAGGCGTAGTTCGCGCCCTGCTGGCGGAGCGTGAGGCATTGCGCGGTGTAGTCGCCCGGCGTCAGCGCGAACTGGATCGCCGGCAGCACCTCGAAGCCGAGCTCGGCGGCGAGCGCCTCGCCGGCGGCCTTGGGCGAGTTCGGGTAGGGATGATTGGCGCCCATGTGGACGTATTTCGGTCGGCCGGTCTGGCCGCGGCTCTCCCAATCCCGCTTCGCCCAGACGAGCAGCGCGCGGAGCGCGTCGGAATAGGATGGGCCATAGAAGAAGTTGAAGGGCGCGGCCTCCACGCCCTGGCGGCCGGAGCGGCCGGCGGCATCCGTCAGCGCGGCGGAGTAGGAGGCGGAGATGTATGGGATGCGGTCTCGCGTGACGAAGCGGACCAGCGCTTCCGTGTCCACCGTGCCCCAGCCCTGGATGGCGACGACGCGCTGGCGGCCGGACCAGGCCTGGTACTGGCTGATGGCGCGCGGGGCCTGGTAGCCGTAGTCGAAGCCCGAGACATCCATCTGGCGGCCGTTGATGCCGTTGCGGCTGCGGTTCACCCAGGCGAGCGCATCGCGCACGCCCTCGCCATAGGGCTGGCCGACATCGCTGGTCGGGCCGGAATTGTCCATGAGGTGGCCGACCGGTATGCGCTGCGCCTCGGCGGCGCCGGCGCTGAGCGCGAAGGCCGCCGCGGCGGCGAGGACAGTGGAGCGGGTGAGCATCGTGGTCGTTTCCTCCGTTCTGGGTCAGTGCGAGTAGGGGTAGAGCTTCCAATACGCCTTGATCAGGCGCCAGCGATGCGCCAGCCCATCAGGCTCGAAGATCAGGAAGAGCACGATCGCGGCGCCGATCGCCATCTCCCGCAGGTAGGAGATGGAGGCGCCGAGCTTGAGCGCGCGGTCCACCGCGCCGCCGGCCAGCGCATCGGCGAAGGCCTGCACGATCTCCGGCAGCAGGACCATGAAGGCGGCGCCCATGAGGCTGCCCATGACGCTGCCGAGGCCGCCGATGATCACCATGCCGAGGAACTGGATCGAGAAGAGGATGTTGAACGCCTCGACGCTGACGAAGAGCAGGTAGTGGGCGTAGAGCGCGCCGCCGATGCCGGCATAGAAGCTGGAGATGCCGAAGGAGAGCGTGCGGTAGTAGGCGAGGTTGATGCCCATGATCTCGGCGGAGAGGTAGTGGTCCCGCACCGCGACGAGCGCGCGGCCATCGCGGCTGCGCATCAGGTTCGCGGCACCCACGAACATAACGGCGACGAAGAACAGGACGACGTAGAAGTAGCTCTCCTCCCGGTCGAAGGCGAAGCCGAAGAGGGTGAGCGGTTCCGTGATGCGGCCGGCAACGCCGCCCGTGAACCATTGCGCGCGGGCGAAAAAGTCCTCGAGGATGAACTGCGCGGCGAGCGTCGCGATGGCCAGGTAGAGGCCCTTGAGCCGGGCGGCCGGCGCGCCGAAGACGAAGCCGACGAGGGCGGTGACGACACCTGCGAGCGGAATGGTGAGCCAGATCGGCAGGTGGAAGGCCTCGTGCAGCCAGGCGGTGGCGAAGGCGCCGACGCCGAAGAAGGCGGCATGCCCGATGCTGATCTGGCCGGTGAAGCCGACAAGGATGTTGAGCCCGAGTGCGGCGATGCCGAGGATGCCGATGTTGATCATCAGGCTGAGCTCCCACCGGCCGAGGACCAGCGGACAGAGGCACAGCAGGGCAAGGCCGATGAACAGCGCGATGCGGGAATTGCGCGTCGGGAAGATGGTGGTGTCGGCGGCGTAGCTCGTGCGGTAGTCGCCGGCGGGGAGGAGAGTGCCGCTGGACATCAGACGCGCTCGATGTTCTTCGTGCCGAAGAGGCCGTAGGGTTTCAGCAGCAGGATCAGCACCAGGGCATAGAAGGGCGCGATCTGGAACATGTTGCCCAGGTTGAGCCACTGGCTGTCCACGTAATGCGCCCAGTTCTCCAGCAGGCCGATGATGATGCCGCCGAGCACCGCGCCGAGCACGGAATCGAGCCCGCCCAGGATCACCGCGGGGAAGACCTTGATGCCGTAGAAGGACAAGGCGGAGGACACGCCGTTCACCACGCCGACCACGACGCCGGCCACCGCCGAGACCACGGCCGAGATCGCCCAGGACATGGCGAAAACGCGCGGCACCGAGACGCCGAGGGATTGCGCCACCTGCTGGTCGAAGGCGGTGGCACGCATCGCCAGGCCATGCTTGGACGCGGTGAAGAACCAGGCGAAGCCCAGCATGATCAGCAGCGAGATGCCGAGGCTCGCGAGATAGACCGTCTGCACCTCGAGGCCGAGGACCGCGACGCGTTCGGTCGCGAAGATCGGCGGGAAGGGCTTCGCGAAGACGCCGAAGATCCACTTCATCAGCGCCTGGAAGAAGATTCCCATGCCGATGGTCGCCATGATCACGCTGATCACCGGCTCGCCGATCAGCGGGCGGAGGACGACGACCTGGAGGACCAGGCCGAACAGGGTCATGAACACCAGCGTGAAGAGGAAGCCTGCCCAGAAGGGCAGTTGCCAATCCACCAGGAACCACCAGCAGACCCAGGCGCCGACGAGCAGGAACTCACCCTGCGCGAAGTTCACGACCTGGGACGCCTTGTAGATCAGCACGAAGGACATCGCGACGACGCCGTAGAGCGCGCCGACGATGAGCCCGTTGAGGGTGAGCTGGAGGAGGAGGGTGGTGTCCATCAGGCCGCCTGATCCGCGGTTGCGCTCTGGATGCCCCCGGCCCGGCCCTCCCCCGCATCGCGGGGGAGGGAGAGGCGCGCGACCGTCAGCGTCGTCCTGATCCGCTGCTTGGTGCCATCCTGGAAGTTGATCACCGTGTCCACCGGGATCGCGTCGTCGCCGCGGTAGATCGCGGCGATGATGCCGCCGTATTTCTCCGCGATCACGCCGCGGCGGACCTTCCGCGTGCGGGTCAGCTCCTCGTCGTCCGCGTCCAGCTCCTTGTAGAGCAGCACGAAGTCGCGCAGGCGCTGCGCCTCGGGCAGGGTGGCGTTCACCTTCTCGACCTCGGCGCGCAGCAGATCCAGCACCTGGGGCTTCGCGGCCAGGTCGGAATAGGTGGTGAAGGCGATCCGGTTGCGCTCTGCCCATTTGCTGACGATGGGGAAGCGGATGCAGATCATCGCGGCGAGGTGCGTCTGGCCGGCGCCAAGCACCACGGCCTCCGCGACAAAGGGGCTGAACTTCAGCTTGTTCTCGATGTATTGCGGGCTGAAGCGCGTGCCCGTGCTGGTCGCCGCGATGTCCTTGATGCGGTCGATCACCACCAGGCGGCCGTTCTTGGCGACATAGCCGGCATCGCCGGTGTGCAGCCAGCCCTCCCGCAGGTCGGGGTTCTCCGCCATGCCCAGATAGCCCTGGAACATGTTGGGATGCCGCGTGACGATCTCGCCCACGCCGTTCGCGTCCGGGTCCAGGATGCGCATCTCGATGGTCTCGTCGAAGACAACGCCGACGCTGTCGAAATCCACCTCGCCGGCGCGGTGGATGGTGTAGGCGCCGAGCAGCTCGGTCTGGCCGTAGAGCTGGCGGAGCGGAACGCCCATCGCCTGGAAGAAGCGGAATGTGTCGGGCCCGAGCGCGGCACCACCCGTCGCGGCGGAGGTGAGGTTGGTGAAGCCGAGCCGGTCACGCAGCGCGCGGAACAGAAGCGCATCCGCCGCCGTGCTGCGGCCGCCGCTGTCCACGGCCTCGAGACCCCATTTCATGCCGAGGTCGAACATGCGGCGCTTGAAGGGCGAGGCATCCATCACCTTGGCGCGCACCTCGGCGGCCAGAGCCTCCCACACGCGCGGGGCGAACAGCACGAAGGTGGGGCCGATCTCGCGGAAATCGGCCATCATCGTCTCGGGTTCCTCGACGAAGTTGACCTTCATGCGGCTGATCAGGTGCCAGCCGAGGACGTAGATCTGCTCCATGATCCAGGGCAGCGGCAGGACGGAGACGTATTCGTCTTCCGGCCCCTTGGGATCGGCCTTGAGATAGGACCGGCAATGCCGGATCAGCGCGCCGGCGGTGAGCATGGCGAGCTTCGGCCGCGCAGTGGTCCCGGAGGTGGTGCAGAGAATCGCGACGGTGTCGGGCTCCGTCGCGGCGACCATGGCGGCCCAGGTGTCAGGCGCGGCGCGGCCGCGCTCCAGCAGCGTCTCCAGCGGCAGCAGGCGCGGATCGTCGTATTTCCGCATGCCGCGCGGATCGGCATAGACGATATGCGCCAGCGACGGCACGCGATCCGAGATGTTGAGCAGCTTGTCCACCTGCTCCTCATCCTCGGCGAAGACCAGGCGGGCGCCGGCGAATTCCAGGAGATAGGCGGCCTCGTCGTCCAACGCGTCGCGGTAGATGCCGAGCGACCGCGCACCGATGGCATGCGTCGCGATCTCGCCCATCACCCAGTCGGGGCGGTTATCGCCGATAAGGCCGATCACGTCGCCGGCCCCGAGGCCAAGCGAGGCCAGGCCGAGCGCCATCGCGCGGGTGCGGGCCTCGATCTGGCCCCAGGTGAAAGCGCGCCAGATGCCGAACTGCTTCTCGCGCATCGCGATCTCGCCGCCATGGTGCGCGGCATTGTGGGCGAGGAGCTTCGGCAGCGTGTCGGTCACGCCACCTCCTCGATCGGCTGCGTCACCTCATCCGCCTCGCCCAGATAGGCGCGCTTCACATGCGGATCGGCCAGCACCTCGGCCGGGGTGCCGGCGGCGATGCGGCGCCCGAAATCGAGCACCATGACGCGGTGCGAGATGTCCATCACCACGCCCATGTCGTGCTCGATCATCAGCACCGTCATGCCCCACTCCTCGTTGAGGTCCACGATGAAGCGGGCCATGTCCTCCTTCTCCTCGAGGTTCATGCCGGCCATGGGCTCGTCGAGCAGGATCAGCCGCGGCTTGAGCGCGACGGCGCGGGCCAGTTCCACGCGCTTGCGCAACCCGTAGGGCAGCGTGCCGGCCTGCGCCTTGCGCACATGCTGGATCTCCAGGAAATCAATGATCTCCTCGACCTCGCGGCGATGCGCCAGTTCCTCCTTCTGCGCGCCGCCGATCCAGTAGAGCATCCCGCGCAGGAAGCCGGCCTTCAGCAGATGGTGGCGGCCGACCATGATGTTGTCGAGCACGCTCATATGGCCGAACAGCGCCAGATTCTGGAAGGTGCGGCCGATGCCGAGGCCCGCGCGGCGGTTGGGGCCGAGCCGTGTGATGTCCTGGCCATCGAAGATCACGCGCCCCTCGGTCGGGCGGTAGCGGCCGGAGACGCAGTTGACCATGGAGGTCTTGCCCGCGCCGTTCGGGCCGATGATGGAGAAGATCTCGCCGGGCTTCACATCGAAGGAGACATCGGTCAGCGCGCGCACGCCGCCGAAGCGGAGGCTGACGTTGTGAGCCTCGAGAATCGGGCCGCTCTCGGCCACCTCTCCTCCTCCCCGATCATCGTTGCGGGGAGTGTAGGCACCCCCTCAGGCGCCGCGCAACCGGATGGCCAGCGGCGGATCGTCGGTGGCGAAGAGGTCGACGCCGAGGCCGATCATGAGGCGGATGGAGGGCTCGTGATTGGCGCCCCAGACGCCCACGCCGAAGCCCGCCGCCCGCAGCCGCGCGAGCAGGTCCGCATCCAGCACCTTCTCATGCATGCCGATCTCGGCGAAGCCGTGGCGCCGCGCGACGGCCAGCACGCCCTCCACCCCGAGATCAACCAGGGTCGGGATTTCCAGCAGCCAGGCGATACCGGCGAGGCCCCCGGCCGCCTGGCATTCGGCCATCGGCTCAGCCTGGAACCCGATGATCCAGGCGCGGGATCGCTGCCCGGACGCATCGAGCGCGGCCAGTGTCTTCGCGACGATGCCGGGATAGGGGCGGCGCTGCGCATCGCCCTTGATCTCGATGCGCGGGGCCACCGGCGTGCCGGACAGGATGGCGAGGTACTCCGCGAGGGTCGGCGGCGCCTCCCCTTCGGTGCCGCGGACGCGCGCCTGGCGGAATTCAGCGAGCGTCTTCTGGATCACGGGGCCGGAGGCATCGGTGGTGCGGTCGAGCGTCGCGTCATGCATCACCACCACCTCCCCGTCGGCGGTGAGATGCACGTCGCATTCGGCCTGCTCGATCGCGAGCCTGGCGCTCTCGCGGAAGGCGCGCGCGCTGTTCTCGGGCCAGAGGAAGAGGCCGCCGCGATGGGCGGCGATGAGAGGTCGCTTGGTCATGGAAACCACTTTGACGCGGGCGTGAAGGCAAATCCAGGCGACGCTCCACCTTGCGGAGGGATATGGTAGCTTGTGGCGAAAGCGTGACGAGGCGTGCATGACGCTCCATCTCGTGGTCCATCAGGCCGCCGCCGCCGCCGGCTCGGATGCCGAGCGGGCGGAGCGCGCAGCGCTGGCGGAGGCGGTCTGGGAAGTCGCGGATTCGCATTGGGCCGCGGGGCCCGATGCGCTGCTGGTCTCGACGGACCTGACGCCCGCCTACCTGACGCGGCATTTCCGGTCGGGCCTGGCGCGGCGTGGATTTCCGAAGGCCGGGATGCTGATCATCGTGCCGGTGACCGCACCGGCGGCGTTCACGGGCATGCCGGCGGATGTCGGGCAATGGGTCGAGGAGACCCGCTGAGGACTCCTATCCGTGCAGGTGGCAGGCCACGCCGCCGCCACCCTGCGCCGGCGTCCAGCGCGGCACCTCGCGCGAACATACCGCCATGGCCTGCGGGCAGCGCGGATGGAAGGGGCAGCCAGGCGGCGGGTTCGCCGCCGAGGGGATCTCCCCGATGATGCGCGGCAGCGCGGCGCGACGCGACGGGTCGGGCACCGGGGAGGCATCGCGCAGCACCTGGGCGTAGGGGTGCAGGGGTGCTGCGAGGACGCGCGCGGAGGGGCCTTCCTCCACGATGCGGCCGAGATACATCACCGCGACGCGGTCGCAGAACCAGCGGATGACGGACAGGTCGTGGCTGACGAAAAGGAAGGCGAGGCCGCGGCGCTCCCGCAGCTCCTTCAGCAGCAGCAGCACCTGCGCCTGCACGCTGACATCGAGCGCGGAGACCGGCTCGTCGGCCACGATCAGCTCGGGCTCCACCGTCAGAGCGCGGGCGATGCCGATGCGCTGGCGCTGGCCGCCGCTGAATTCATGCGGGAAGCGGTCGAGCGCGGTGGGCGGCAGGCCGACCTCCTCCAGCAGCGCGGCGGCGCGTCGGCGCGCCTCGGCGCCCGAGGCGATGCCATGCACCTGCATCGGCTCCATCAGCGCGGAGCCGACCGACTGCCGCGGATCGAGCGAGGAATAGGGGTCCTGGAAGACGATCTGCATGCGGCGACGGAACGACTTCAACGCGGCGCCGGAGGACTGCCGGAAATCCTCGCCGCGGTAGAGGACGCGGCCGGCATCGGGTTCGGTCAGGCGCAGCATCGCGCGGGCGACGGTTGATTTGCCGCAGCCGGACTCGCCCACGAGGCCGAAGGCCTCGCCCTCCGAGACGGTGAAGGAGACATCCTCGACGGCGCGGACCGTGACGGTCTTCGGCTTCGGAAAACCCTTGCGGGTGACGAAATGCTTGCGGAGCCCTTCGACCCGAAGAAGCGGATCACTCATTGCGCAACTTCGGATCAGTGGCGTCGCGCAGGCCATCGCCGACCATGTTGAGGCCGAGGACGAGGAACAGGATCGCGAAGCCGGGAAAGACGGCGAGCCAGGGCGCGTCCAGGATGTTCTCGAAGCCGTCGCGCGTCATGCCGCCCCAGGTCGGCGTCGGCGGCTTCACGCCGAGGCCGATGAAGGAGAGCGAGGCCTCCACGCGCACCGCGGTGGCGAGCCAGAGCGTCGCCATGACCATCACCTCCGAGGTGATGTTGGGCAGGATGTGGCGGAACAGGATGCGGGTGTGGCTGTAGCCGAGCGCGCGGCCGGCCTCCACGAAGGCGCGTTCCTTCAGCGCGAGCGTCGGCGCGCGCGCAATGCGGGCGAAGGGCGCGATGGCGGTCAGCGCGATCGCGACGATGAGGTTGACCAGGTCCGGCCCGAGCAGGGCGACGACGATCAGGCCGAGGATGAGCGAGGGGAAGCTCAGCAGCACATCCATGACCTGCATCACGAACAGGTCGAAGCGGCCGCCGATATAGCCGCTGACCATGCCGATCGTCCCGCCGATCACCATCGCGGCGAAGATCGCCGAGAGCGAGACGCTGAGCGAGATCTGCGCGCCCCAGAGCAGGCGCGAGAGGATGTCGCGGCCGAACTGGTCGGTGCCGAGCAGGAAGTCGCCGCCGGGCGGCTGCAGGCGGTTCAGGATGTCCTGCTCGGTCGGGTCGAAGGGCGCGATCCAGGGGGCGAGCACGGCGCCGAGCAGGATCGCGACGCAGATCAGGAAGCCGGCCAGCGTCGTCGGATTGGCGCGCGCCTTGCCGAAGGCACGCTTCACCGCCGAAGGGGGCGCGGCCGAGACGGGCTCCGCGGTGGTGCTCATGCCGCCTGCACGCGCGGATCGAGGATGCCGTAGAGCATGTCGGTCACCGCGTTCACCACGACGATGAGGAAGCAGTAGATCACCATCAGCCCCTGCAGCATCGTGTAGTCGCGCTGGTTCAGCGCGCCGACGATCACCTTGCCGAGGCCTGGGCGGTTGAACACGATCTCCGTCAGCACCGAATTGCCGAGCAGGATGCCGACATAGAGGCCGACGACCGTGACGATCGGGATGGAGGCGTTGCGCAGCCCATGCACCCAGACGATGCGGCGCGCGGGCACGCCCTTCGCGCGGGCGGTGCGGATGTAGTCCTCTGAGAGCGAGGCGAGCATGGCGCTGCGCGTGACGCGCGTGATGTAGGCGGCCATCACCAGGCCGAGCGTGACGGTCGGCAGCACCAGCTTGTGCAGGCGGTCGGGGATGTTCGCGAGATCGGCGCTGCCGATCACCGGGAAGATGCGCCAATGCAGCGCGAAGAGCAGCAGCGCGAAGATGCCGGAGACGAAGACCGGGAAGGAGAGGCCGATCAGCGAGAGGATGCGCGCGGCGACGTCAATCGCGCGGTTGCGGTGCAGCGCCGCCCAGATGCCGACCGGCACGCCGACGATCACGCCGAACAGCATCGAGGCCAGCGTGAGATCAATGGTATGCGGCAGGACGGCCGCGACCTCATCGAGGATCGGGCGGCCTGTCACCAGGGAATTGCCGAAATCGCCGCGCAGGGCCGCGAAGAGGAAATCGAGATACTGCTGCCAGAGCGGGCGGTTGAGGCCGAGCCGCTCATGCAGCGCCGCGATCGCCTCCGGCGTCGCCTGGTCGCCGAGGATGACCAGGGCGGGATCGCCGGGGACGATCCGGACGATGACGAAGACCAGCGTCAGCACCGCGAGCAGCGTCGGGACCGCGGCCAGCAGGCGGCGCAGGAAGAAGAAGAACACGCAGCGCTACCTGATGCGCGACGCTTCCGTGACGAGTGGCCCGAGCGACATCGAACCGCGGAGCTGGTAGCCGTAATCCACGTTGTCGCGGCGGGCGAAGACCAGCAGCGTCTCCAGCAGCGGAACGCCGCAGACATTCTGCACGAGGATGCGCTGCGCCTCCGCCCAGAGCCGGCGCTGCTCGTTCACGTCGGTGCTCACGCGGGCGGCGTCGATCTGCGCATCGGCCTGGTCGCAATGCGAGAAGTTCGTCACCGCCGTCGGCGTCCCCACGCGGCTGCGGCCATGGAAGAACTGGGTCAGGTAGATGTCCGCCACCGGGAAGCGCGCGGCCGAGTAGTAGACAAGCGGCGAGAGATCCTGGCGGATCTGCTGGTGGAAGGTGGCGTGCTCCACCACCTGGAGATCGAGCGTGATGCCCACGCGGCGCAGCTGCTGCTGCACCACCTGCATCATGTTCAGCATCTCCGGCAGCTGCGTGTGGATCACGCGCACCGTCAGCCCGTTGGGGTGCCCGGCCTCCGCCAGCAGCGCGCGGGCGCGGGCCTGGTCCGGCGGCAGCAGGCCGACATCGGCGGTGAAGCCGAGATAGCCGCGCGGCACCAGGCTCTGCCCCTCGCGGCTGGCATCCTGGCCGCGGAAGCGCACCAGCTCCGCGCGGTTGATGGCGTGCGCGACGGCCCGGCGGATCCGGATGTCGTTGAAGGGCGGCTGGCGCGTGTTGAGGTTGATGATCGCGAGCTCGCCGGGCTCGAACACGTCCACCACGGTGTTGGGCAGGGCGCGTGTGCGGGTGATCCAGGTCTGGTCGGAGCGGCCGTAGTTCACGTCCAGCTCGCGGTTCTGGAAGGCGAGGTCGCGCGAGGCGTCGGAGGGGATGAAGCGGTAGCTGATCCGCGCGATCTGCGGCGCGCCGCGGAAATAGCCCTGATGCGCGACAAGCTCGGCCGACTGGTTCGGCGTGACGCGCTCCAGCGCGAAGGGCCCGGTGCCGATCGGGTTGCGGACGAAGTCGGCGCCGCGCTGCTCGACCGCGCGGCGCGAGACGATGTAGCCGCCCGAATAGTTGGTGAGGATGCCGAGCAGGCTCGGCACATTCTCGCGCAGGCGGATGCGCACGGTGTGGCTGTCCACCGCTTCCACCGCCTCGAAGGCGCGGAAATCGGCGGCGAAGGCGCTGCTCTGCGCATTGCCGGATTTGCGCAGGCTGAACACCACGTCGTCCGCGGTCAGCTCGCCGAAATCGCCGTGGAAGCGCACGCCGCGGCGGAGGTGGAAGGTCCAGGTGCGGCCATCCGCGCTGGTCTCCCAGCGCTCAGCCAGATCGGGCTCGATCTCGGCGGGATCAATCGAGCCGGGCTTGAACCGCACCAGCCCATTGAACATCCAGGCGACGACGACGCGGTCGATGGTGGAGACCGCGAAATGCGGATCGAGCCGCCCCACATCCTGCGCGGCCATGCCGACGCGGAGGGTCTGCTGCGCCTCGGCCGCCGTGGCGGCGCCAAGCGCGATGGCGGTGCCCAGCAGCGCGGCCCGAATGCCCTTCATGGTCGTTGTCCCCTCAGTGATCCGTGAGCCTCGGCGCATCCTGCCCTGCAAACCGGCCGCCTGCAAAGCGGCCGATGTCGAAGGCATCGAGCGGGATGTCGGTGCGGCCATCCAGCACCAGCTCCGACAGCACCGCGCCGACCGCGGGGCCGAGCATGAAGCCATGGCCGGAGAAGCCGAAGGCGTGGATCAGGCCGGGCGTGGTGCGGCTCGGGCCGAGCACCGGCAGCACATCCGGCATCTGGCCGTCGGTGCCGGTCCAGCTGCGGATCAGCATCGCGCCTTCGAGGCGCGGGATCAGCGCGATCGCCTTCTGCATCGCGGCGAAGGCAGGCTCGGGGCGCGGGCGCGTGCGTGTCGCGTCATCCCAGCCCTCGCCTCGGCCGCCACCGAAGATGACATTGCCGCGCGGCGTCTGGCGCAGATAGACATCGCCGCCGACGACGCCGAGGCTGTGCCGGCAGAAATAGGGCAAGGGCTCGGTGACGAGCATGTTGGGGTGGATCGGCTCCACCGGCACCGGCTCGCCGAACAACGCCGCCACATTGCCACCCCAGAAGCCGCCGCAATTCAGCAGGATGGGCGCGCGGAACGCCCGGCCGGCCGCGGTGGCGCGGAACTGCGTGCCGTCATGCGCCAGCGTGGTGACCTCGTGCTGCTCGCGGATGTCGGCACCGGCGGCGCGCGCGGCCCGGGCGAAGGCCGGCGCGAGCAGGCGCGGGTTGGCGCTGCCATCCTCCGGCAGCAGGGAGCCGGCCACGACGATCTCCCCGAAATAGGGATGTTCCTCCCGGATGGCGTTGCGGCCGATCATGCGGGTGACGATTCCGTGCTCGGCGGCGAGCGCGTTCCATCGGACCAGCTCGGCTTCGTCGGCCTCGCTGCGGGCGAGCTTGAGATGGCCGCAGGGATCGAACTCCAGGTCGCTGCCGACGAGTTCCTTGATGCGCGCCCAGATCGCGCGGGACCGTCGCGCAAGCGGCAGCTCTGCGGGATTGCGGCCCTGCTGCCGCACGCCGCCATGGTTCACGCCGCTCGCCTGGCTGCCGACCTGGCCGCGCTCCAGCAGGATGACCCTCGCGCCGCGCTGGGCCAGGTGCAGCGCCGCCGAGCAACCGGCGCCGCCGCCGCCGAGGATGAGGACATCCGCGGCGGTCATTGCGCCAGCACCGGAATGGGCTTCACCGGCATCTGGCCGCGCAAGCGGCCGACCTCCTCGACGGGGATGTTCAGTGCCGCCGAAAGGAACTCCGCGGCCGGCGGGCCGCAGACGCGCCCCTGGCAGCGGCCCATGCCGATCCGGGACAGCGCCTTGGCGCGGTTGACCTCGGGCGCGCCTTCCAGCGCGGCCTCGCGCAGCGCGCCGGCGGTGATCGCCTCGCAGCGGCAGAGCAGCGTCTCGTCCGGCATCATGCGGGCAAGGCGCGTGGGGAACGGGAAGGCGCGTTCCAGCGCACGGCGGAACCGCGCCTCGGTGCGCAGCCGCGTGTCCAGGTGGTAGCGCAGCGCGTGGTCGAAGGGCTGCCGAAAATCCTCCAGCAGCGCCTGGGCGGCGCGGGCGCCGGCAAGCTCCGCGACCTCGGCGCCGCCGATGCCGGCGCCGTCGCCGGCGAGATAGACGCCGGGCACGGGTGTGCGGCCGGCGGCGTCGTGCTCCGGCACCCAGTTGCGCTCTACCGCGTCGAAGCGGAAGGGGATGCCGGCGAGGTCCGCAAGCTGCGCCTCCGGCTTCAGGCCCCAGCCCATCGCGACGGCGTCACAGGGCGTGACATGCTCGCGCCAGCCGGCATCGCGCCAGCGCAGCGCCGCGGCCTTGCCCTCGCCCTCGATCGCGATCGGCGTTGCGTCCTCCACGAAGGGGATCCGGCGCAGGCGCAGCTCGGCGGTGTAGCGCAGGCCGCGCAGGAAGGTGGGCAGGTTCCACAGCAGGCCGGCGGTTGCGAAGGCCTTGTCGCGAAAACTCGTGGTGTCGAGCACCAGGGCGGGCGGCGCGCCGGCCTTGGCGTATTGCAGCGCGGCGAGCACCAGGAGCGGCCCGGTGCCGATGAAGACGGGGCGCGCGCCGATGCCGACACCCTGCGCCTTGAGCGCGATCTGCGCGCCGCCGAGCGTGGTGACGTTGGGCAGCGTCCAGCCCGGGATCGGCAGCACGCGGTCCATCGCGCCGGTGCAGAGGATCAGCGCGTCGTAATCGAGCGTGGCGCGCTGCGTCCCGCCGGTCAGCAGATCGAGCTGGCGGTCGCGCAGGCGGATATTCCAGGCCAGCGTGTCGGGGCGCCAATCGGTGCGCGGCTTCAGCGCATCGAGCGTCGCGTGCAGCGCGATAGCGCGGTGCGCATCGGCGCCATAGAGCGCGCGCGCGCGGCGCGCAAAGCCGGACGGCGGGCGCTGGTAGATGCGGCCGCCGCCATCGGGCGATTCCTCGATCCAGCTCGGGGTAAGGCCGGCACGAACGAGTTGTTCCACGGCGCGCGTGCCGGCAGGGCCGGCGCCGATCACCACCGCCCTCACCGGCGCAGTACCTTCATGCCGGGCTTCGCCAGCGTCGTGCAGGCGCGCCGCACGCCCTGCCCCTCCACGACGACCCAGCAGTCCTGGCAGGCGCCCATCCAGCAGAACCCGGCGCGCGGCCCATCGCCGAATTCGCTGGAGCGGATGCGGTCGAGACCATCGGCCAGCATCGCCGTCAGCAGCGTGTCCCCGAGCCTGGCAGAGACGGCGAGGCCATCCACCGTGAAGGCGATCGCCTCGCGATCCTGGTCAAGCAGCCGCGTCAGCGTCACAGCAGCGCCTCGAAGCGGCAATTCACGCGGATCTCGCCGACCGTCGCGGTGTTGGGCAAGCGGAGCACGGTGGCGATGAGTTCCGCCACATCCTCGGGGCGCGACATCTGCTCGCGCGGCCAGGCGGCCTTCGCCGTCATGTCGGTGTCCACGAAGCCCGGGCAGACGGCGCAGGCGCGGATGCCATGCGCGAAACCCTGGCGGCGGATCTCCTGCGTCATCGCGACGACGGCGAACTTGCTCATGGCGTAGCCGAGATTCTCGTTCGCCACGCGCTTGCCGGAGAGGGAGGAGAGGTTCACCACTCTCCCCTCCCCGGCCGCCACCAGATGCGGCCAGGCGGCGCGGACCACGCGCATCGGGCCCTTCACGTTGATGCGCCACATGCGGTCATGCTCGGATTCATCGGCGTCCAGCAGGCGGGCCATTGGATTGATGCCCGCGGCGTTCACCACGGCATCGAGCCGGCCGAAACGGTCCAGCGTCGTGGCGACCCAGGCCTCGGCGCTGCCCTCCTCCTCGGCCTCGTAGCGGAAGCCGGGCACGCGCCGCGGATCGCGCACGCCGGCGCTGACCTGCCAGCCCTGCTCGGCCAGCAGCGCGGCAGTCGCCTTGCCGATGCCGCGCGCGGCGCCGCTGACCATGACGACGCGGCCCTTCGGATCAAGCATCGGCCAGCGCCCCCGTCGCGACATGGCAGCGCGCGGCGTGGCCTTCATCCACCTCCGCCAGCATCTGCTCGCGCTCGCAGCCGGCGCGCTTCAGGGCGCAGCGCGGCGCGAAGCGGCAGCCCTGCGGCATGGCATCGAGCGGCGGCACGCGGCCGGCGATGGCGGAGAGCGCCTGGTCGGGCTGGTCGAGCCGCGGGATCGCGGAGAACAGCGCCCGCGTATAGGGATGCAGCGGGCGGGAAAAGATTGCGCCGACGGGGCCCTGCTCCACGATCTCGCCGGCATACATCACCGCGACGCGGTCCGCGATCTGCGCGACGACCCCGAGATTGTGCGTGATGAACAGCACCGCCGTGCCGTGCTTCGCGCGGAGATCGGCGAGCAGGCCGAGCACCTGCGCCTGGATCGTCACGTCGAGCGCGGTGGTCGGCTCGTCGGCCAGCAGCACGGCGGGGTCGCAGGCGAGCGCGATGGCGATCATCACGCGCTGGCGCATGCCGCCGGAGAACTGGTGCGGATACTCGCGCAGCCGCTGCGCGGCCGAGGGGATCTTCACCTCTTCGAACAGCGTCCGCGCGCGGTCGAGCGCCGCCGTGCGGTCCAGCCCGCGATGGATGCGCAGCGCCTCCGCCACCTGGTCGCCCACCGTCATGACCGGGTTCAGCGAGGTCATCGGTTCCTGAAAGATCATCGCCATCCGGTCGCCGCGGATGCGTTCCAGGTCGCGGTCCGGCAGGCCCGCGATCTCACGCCCGTCGAGCGTGATCCGGCCGGCGGCGACGCGACCATAGGGCGGCTGGACCAGGCCCATCACGGAGAGCGCCGTGACCGACTTGCCGCAGCCGGACTCGCCCACCAGCGCGAGCGTCTCGTCCCTCATCAGGGTGAACGACAGATCGCGCACCGCGGCGTGCCACTGGCCGTTGATCTTGAATTCGGTGCGGAGCTTGGTGATGGCCAGCGCCGGCGTCGTCATTCCGCCGCCCGGAACCGATCGTGGTGAAACGGGGCGACCGGCAGGTTCGTCGTGCCGCGCGCCATCAGCTCCGCCACCGCCGCGCCCGCCGCAGGCGAGAGCTGGAAGCCGTGCCCGGAGAAGCCGAAGGAGTGGAACAACCCGGGCAGCGTGCGACTTTCACCGATCACCGGCACCTGGTCCGGCGTGCGCGCCTCCGTGCCGCACCAGGTGCGGATGATGCGGGCGCCGGCGACACAGGGAAACAGCTCGCCGGCGATGCGCGCGGCGTGCGCCAGGTTGCCGAACAGGACGGTGGAAGTCTCGGCGTGGCGATCGTTCCTGCCCTGATGACCGCCGCCGATCACCACCGTGCCATTGGCCGTCTGCTTGAAGGACAGCGCCCGCGCGGTGGGGCCGACGGTCGGCTCGCAGAAGGGCGGCAAGCGTTCCGTGACGATCATCATGCTCGCCTTGGCGTCGCAGGGGATCGTCTCGCCGATCAGCGCGGCGAGATCGGCGGCCCAGGCCCCGGCGCAATTGGCGACGCGCTCGGCCTCGAAGACGCCCTGGTCGGTCTCGACGCGGATGCCACCGCTTTCCGCGCGGCCGAGACCGGTGACGCCGACGCCCTCGCGGATGTCCACGCCTTCCTTCTCGCAGGCGGCCCGGAAGGCCATGACGGTCTTCATCGGGTCGGCGGCGCCATCGCCATAGGTCACCAGCGCGCCAATGACATGCGGCGCGATGGCGGGCAGCAGGCGGCGCACCTCGGCCCGGTCCACCACCACCTCATGCGTCCAGCCCAGCGCGCGCACCTCCGCCTCCCGCGCCTCGAGCTTGCGGAGATCGTCCTCGCTTTCCGCGACCTTGACCTGAGCGGAGGCCTGGAAGCCGCAATCGGCGCCGGTGATCGCCTCGATGTTCGACCACATCTCGAAGGCGACCTGGGAGAGCGCGATCTCCCGCAGGTCACGGCCAAGCCGACGCACGCCGCCGGCATTGATGCCGCTGGAATGGCGCCCGACATGGCGGCGTTCGAGCAGCGTCACCTGCCAGCCCGGCGTGCGCTGCAGGTGCAGGGCGGTCGAGAGCCCGTGCAGCCCGCCTCCGATCACGATGGCGGCCTTGCGGCCTTCGCCGGCGGTCATCCCGCGAGCGCCGCCAGCTCGCCAAGCGTCAGTGGCTTGGTGGGGAAGCGCGTGCGGAACGGTTCCACCTCGGCCGGATCCACGCCGCGCGCCGACGCGATCACGCCATGCACGAGCGGCCCGCAGACGCGGCCCTGGCAGGGCCCCATGCCGGCCCGCGTGAACGCCTTCGTCTGGTTCGCGCCGAGGCAGCCGAGCGAAACCGCTTCGCGCACGCGCCCGGCGGTGACTTCCTCGCAACGGCAGAGGATGGTTTCATCGGCAACGGCGCCCGGCGCGCGCGGTGGGAACAGTGCGTCGAGGAAGGGGCGCGGGGCAAGCTGGCGCTTGAGCGCCAGGCGCCAGCGGCCGCCCTCCGCGTCGCGCTGGTCGGCGGTGAGCTTGCCGCAGGCGCGCGCCGCTTCCAGTGCCGCGAGGCGGCCGCCAAGCGCCGCGGCGCGCGCGCCGCCGATGCCGCCCGAATCGCCGGCGACCATCACGCCCTCGACCGTGGTGTTGCCCCAGGGGTCGAGGCGCGGGCGCCAGCATTGCTGGGTGCTGTCCCAGTCATGCACGCAGCCGGGGATGGCGCGGGTGACCTGCGAGTTCGGGACCACGCCATCATGCAGCAGCAGAAGCTCCGCCTCATGCGCGGTGTCGTCCGCGATGATGCGCTGGAGCTTGCCCTCGCCCTCCGCGCGCAGCACGTCCGCCTGGATTACCGGCACGCCGGCGCGCTTCGCCTCGCGCTGCCAGCGCAGGCCCTTCAGCAGGTAATCGGGCGCCATCAGCGCGGCCGGGAGCCGCCACAGCGCGGCCGGCGGCACGCCATGCGAGAGATCCACGATGCCCGCGAGCCTGCCGCCTGCGGCGAGCGCCTGGTACGCATAGAGCCAGAGCAGCGGCCCCTGCCCCGCCAGCCAGACCTTGCCTTGTGGAATGAGCCCCGCCGTCTTGAGCGCGATCTGCGCCGCGCCGATGCTCATCACGCCCGGCAGCGTCCAGCCGGGGATCGGCAGCGGTCGCTCGGTGGCGCCGGCGCAGAGCAGGATGCGGCGCGCCGTGACGCTCCGCGCCGCGCCTTCTTCGCTCCAGAACGCCGTGCCGCCGGGCTCGATGGCCCAGAGCGTCGCGCCGAAGCGCAGCTCGGCGCCGGAGGCGCGCAGCGCGGCGGCGAGCTTCTGGCCATCCGAATCCTGGTCGTCCTTTGGCGCGCGGCGCTCGATGGCGCGATGGACCTGGCCGCCGGGGCCGGCATTCTCGTCGAGCAGCAGCACCGAAAGGCCGCGCGCCCGCGCCTCGACCGCCGCGGCCATGCCGGCGGGACCAGCGCCGAGGATAAGGAGATCGGTCATGCCGCGTCATCCAGCGTGCGCACGCCATGCTGGCGCGTCGCGGTGAGGCCCGGCTTCACCACCGTCATGCAGGCCTGCACGTTCTGCACGCCCTCCACTGCGACGAGGCAATCGAAGCAGGCGCCCATGAGGCACAGCGGGCCGCGCGCGGTACCGGTGACGGGCGTCTCCCGGAACACCAGTTCGCCCGCCGCCAGCAGCGCGGTGGCGAGGCTCTCGCCGGCGCGGGCGGGGATCTCGCGGCCCTCCCAGCGGATCATGCAATCCGGGGGATCAGTGCGCGTGAACATCGGCGATGGTCATTCCTGCGAAGCGGGACGGATGGAGTTCTGCCATCTCGGCCGGCATCACGCCGGACAGCACGGCCTCGGCGAGCGGTCCGGCATGGATGGCCGCGAGCGTGACGCCGGAATGGCAGACCGCGACGAAGCAGCCGGGATGGGTGGCGCTCTGCGCATAGGCGGGGCAGCCATCCGGCGTCATCGGTCGCAGCGCCGCCCAGGCGCGGACCATGCGCGAGGCCGCGAGCGAGGGCAGCACACGCAGCGCGCGCGCCGCCATCCGCGCCAGCGCGGCAGTGGTGGTCGGCGTTTCGAGCAGGCCGTCATCCTCGGTGGTGACGCCGATCTGGATGGTGCCGTCCCCGGTCTGGCGGATCGCGCTGGCCGGCAGCGGCAGGATCGGCGCGAGCCGCTCCGTCACGATGTTCTGGCCGCGCACGGGGCGGACCGGGACATCGAGGCCGATCATCGCGGCGATCGGGGTCGTCGCGACGCCGGCCGCGACCACGATCCGGCGCGCCCCGATCCGCTCGCCATCCGCGCGGATGATCCGGTAGCCGCCTGGCACGGGCTCGATCGCGGTGACCTTCGCGCCGGGGCGATGGGCGCCGCCGGCGGCATGGATGCCGGCATGCAGTCCGCGCAGCGTGGTCAGCGGGTCCACATGACCGTCATTCGGATCGTAGCTGGCGCCAACCACATCCGGCCCGAGCGGGCAGCCGGGCATCAGTTCCAGAAGCTCGGACCGGTCCAGCAGGCGGACCGAGGCGTGGCCCTGGTTGTGGCGGCGATGCACGAAATCCCGCCGGTCCGCGAGTTCCGCCTCGCTCAGGCAGAAGGTGAGGCCGCCGACGCGGCGATACTGGACGTCGCGCCCGGCGAGGCCCGAAAGCTGCTCCGCGAAATCGGGCCATAGCGCGATGCCGTGCCGCGTCCAGGCGGCATAGGCGGGCATGTTGTCGCCCTTGGACTGGCCCCAGACCAGGCCGAAATTGCCGCGCGCGGCGCGCAGCGCCACATCCCCCTCGTCGAGCACGGTGACGCGCGCGCCCCGCCGCGCGCAGCCGAAGGCGATCGCGCTGCCGACCATCCCGCCGCCGATCACCGCGACATCAAAGCCGATCTCCATGGGTTGCGAGCGTGACCCGGCTCGCGCCATCCTGCAAGCCGAGGACAGGGAGAAAGCCGACATGCGCAGAAGCATCGCCCTCGCGCTGGGCCTGATGGTGGGCGGCGCCGCCGAGGCGCAGACGCTGCGGATCGGCCAGATCGCGGAGCAGATGGGCACCAACGACCCGCACCGCGCCGCCGCCACGCAGGACAAGGCGCCTCTCTCCTGGGCGCATGACGCGCTGCTGCGCTTCCCGCCCGGCAGCGCCGATCCCGCCCGGATCGAGCCCGACCTCGCGGAGCGCTACACCCGCTCGCCCGACGGCCTGACCTACACCTTCCACCTCCGCCGAGGCGTGCGGTTCCACGATGGCCAGCCGCTGGAAGCGGAGGATGTGGTGTATTCGCTGCGCCGCGCGGCGGACCGCGCGCGCAGCGCCTTCGCCTCCGACTACGCCCCCGTCTCGGCGATCGAGCTGGTGGACCCGATGACCGTGCGCGTGGTGCTGCGCACGCCGGTCGCCGGGGCGATCGGGCTGTTCGCCAACTATCACGGCGGGCAGATCGTCTCGCGCCGCGCCGATGCGGGCAGGCAGCCGCCGGGGACCGGGCCGTTCCGGCTGGAACGTGCGGCCAGCGGCTTTGCGCGCATGGTCGCCTTTGACGATCACTGGCGCGGCCGGCCCGCGATCCGCGCGATCGAGCTGCGCTTCATCACCTCCGACGCGACGCGCGAACTGGCCTATACCGCGGGCGAGCTCGACCTGATCATCGGCCGGCGCGAGCAGCGCTGGGTGGAGCGCATGCGCGCGCTGCCCAACACCGTGGTCGAGGTCTTCGCACCCGGCGAGTTCCGCACGCTGCTGATCAGCAAGCGCAGCGCGCCGCTCGACGATGCGCGGGTGCGGCGCGCCATCCAGCACGCGGTGGACCCGCAGGCCATCGCGCGCTTCGTCGGCACCGATGTCGCCACCGCCTGGCCGAGCCCGGTGCCGATCGGCTATCTCGGCGCCACCGACGACGTGCCGCGCTTCGCGCCGGACCTGAACCGCGCGCGCGCGCTGCTGACGGAGGCCGGGCATCCGAACGGCGTCACGATCCGCGCCGTCGTCTCCTCCAACTCCGCGCAGCTGCCGATCATGGAAGTGGTGCAGGCGCAGCTGCGGCGCGCGAACATCCGGCTGGAGATGGAGGTGGTGGAGCACGCGACCTATCACGCGCGCATCCGCCAGGATCTCTCGCAATTCACCTTCTACGGCGCGGCGCGCTATCCCGTCGCGGACAGCTACCTGACGCAGTTCTACCACTCGGCAAGCGCGCCGGGCCGGCCGACCATGTCGCTGAACTTCGCGCATTGCGACGCGGCGGATGCCGAGATCGACGCGGCGCGCACCGAGCCGGACGAGGCGAAGCAAATGGCGCTGTGGGCGACGGCGCAGCGGAAGATCCTCGAGGCCGGGTGCAGCGTGCCGCTCTATGACCTGCGCCAGGTGTGGGTCCGCCGCACCAATCTGGATCTCGGCTATCGCCTGGAGGGCGCGCTGAATCTAGGCCCGGCCATCACCCACGCGACGACCTTGCGCTGACGCACGAGTGAATTCTGGGTCAGACGACTACAATAAGTTGTGTTTAACCCTCCAACTCATTCACGGTTGCGCGCGTTGAAGTTGCGCTTCTAGCCTCGCGTGCAGGGCCGGCCGTCAGGACGACCCATGGAGGAGGGGCTAGCGCGTGTCCATCGCAGGCGCGACGGACAGTCTCGTGCAGTTGCTGCGCACGAGGCTGGCCGAGACCGGCGGTCTCGATGGCTACACGGTAGCCGCGATGGCCACGCGTGACGTGCGCACCAATCTCCAGGATCGGGTCGGCGTGCTGCTCTACCGCGTTTCGGTGGACCGCACGCGGCGGCATGTGGAGCTGCCCCGCATCGCGCCCGCCGCGCCATCCCGCGTCGCGCTGGGGCTTGAGTTGCACTACCTGCTGATCGTCTGGGGCCGGACTTCGGCGGAAGGCGAGCAGGTGATGCTCGGGCGGTGCATGGCGATCCTGGATCGCTACGCGGTGCTCGCGGGGCCGATGCTCTCGCCCTCCTATACGTGGGAGCCGGGCCTGGCCTTGCAGGTCGCGCCGGATGCGCTGGAGACGGAGGATTTCCTGCGCCTCTGGGACGGGTTCGAGGGGCCGCCGCTGCTCTCCATGCCCTATATGCTGCGCACCGTGCGGCTCGCGCCGGTGGAGCGCGCGGACGCGCCGATGGTGGAGACGCGCACGCTGATCGGCGTGCCGGCGCTGCCGGATGAGTAGCGCACTCGCCTTCGCCGCGGCGCGTGGCGCGGACCGCATCGTCGTGGTCGGCGTGGTCGGCCTGCGCGCGCTGCGCTACGTCGCGCAGGGCCGGCCGCCGGCGGGCCCGCCGATCCCCGGGCTGAGCGTGTTCGCGGAGGGCGCGACGGAACGCCCGGGCTGGCACGCGAGCACCGGCGTCTATGGCTTCCTGCGGCTGCCGCCGGGGCCGAGGCGCATCACGCTGCGCGATCGCGCCGGGCGCTTCCAGGCGGCCGTCTTCGATGTGGTGGTGCCCGACCGCTCGGCGGTGCGCGCCGCGCTCGAACGCGGCGAGGCGCAGCCCGACATGACACCGCGGCCACTTCTGCGCGACCTCGCCTTGCATGAAACGCCGACCGCGCCGATTCCGCCCGGCATCACATCGGTCTTCGGCCAGGTACGCGATGCGGCGGGCCGGCCGGTGGCGCTCGCGCGGCTCGCGCTGAACACGCTCGTCGAGGGCGCCATGCGGCGGCATGTCACCTGGAGCGCGGCGGATGGCAGCTTCGCCTTCCGCCTGCCCGGCGAACGGCCCGACACGATCGGCGGCGACCCGCCCTGGCGCGTCAATCGCGCGCTGGTGGTGCACACGCCGGACGCCGCGCTCGCCGAGGCGCTGGCGCGCGATTTCGTCAGCGCCCTGCCGGCCGAGCGCGACGCGCTCGATCCCGACGACGCCGCCGGGCCGTTCGAGCGCCGCGCCTTCGCGCTGCGCAGCGGCGAGGGAACGCTGCGCAGCGGCAGCGGCGGCGCCGATCCCACCCTTCCCCTGCTCGGCGGGCGCGGCGCCCGCTGGGATATCGAGCTGGCCTGAGGAGCGCGCGCATGCCCGAATACCTCGCCCCCGGCGTCTATGTCGAAGAGACGTCGTTCCGCGCGAAATCCATCGAGGGGGTCGCGACCTCCACGGCCGGCTTCATCGGCCCCGCGCGCTTCGGCCCGGTGACGGGCGCGCCGATGCTGGTGACCTCCTTCGAGGAGTTCGTGCGCTTCTTCGGCGACAGCGGCGACCTGGTGCTGGCGGACGGGTTGCGGATCAACCATCTCGCGCATGGCGTGCGGCTGTTCTTCGAGAATGGCGGCAAGCGCGTCTATGTCACGCGCGTCTTCACGCCGGCGGGCGGCGGCACGGTGGCCAATTCGCGCGCCGCTTCGCCCGCCATGTCGGTCTCGAGCGCCGATCGCTTCCTCCGCGCGCGCTACCCGGGGCGCGCCGGCAATGTCGTGGTGCGGGCACAGGGTATCCGCAGCGGCAACCTGCTCACCGGCGCGCCGCCAAACCGCTCGCTGGCGGGCGTGCGGCCGGGCGACCTGGTGGAGAGCAACAACACCGCGGCGAAGGACCGCACCGTGACGGCGACGGGCGCGCAGGCGCTGGATGCCGCGGCGCTTTGGGCCGTGTCGCTCGATGCGACGGGGCGGCCGGTGCTGACCGGCGCGGGCGGCACGCTCGACATCAACGCGGCGACGCTGCGCAGCGTGCAGAAGGTCACGCTGAATCTGACCGTCGAACCGAACGGCGATGGCTCCACCGGCGACCGGACCGACGCCTATGCCGGCCTCTCGCCGCATCCGGACAGCGATGTCTTCATCGGCCGCGTGCTGCGCCAGGAGGACCCGGTGAACGGCGTCGAGCCGCCGGCGGACCGCACCAACCGCATCTTCCTGGATGCCGGCACGCTGCCCTCCGGCGCCGGGCCGCGCGCGGGATTCGCGGGCGGCCTCGCGGCGGCGCTCATCACGGGCACGCCGCATCGGCTGGCCGGCGGCGTGGACGGCACGACGCCGCTCGGCGGCGCCTATACCGGTGGCGGCGCGGGGCATGACGCGACGGGGCTCGTCGCGATGGAGGCGATCGAGGACATCGCGATCGTCGCGGCACCCGGCCACGCCGCGCTGGCGGACCCGGACCGGCAGACGGTGCGGGGTGCGCTGATCAGCCATGCCGAGCGCATGCGCTACCGCTTCGCGATCCTCGCCGGGCCGCAGGATGCCGACAGTGCCGCGATCCGCGCGGTGCGCGGGCAGCATGATTCGACCTATGCCGCGCTCTACTATCCCTGGCTCGTCACGCCGCGCCTGACCGGCGCCACCGGCGAGACGATGCTGCTCAGCCCCGAGGGCGCGATGGCCGGCATCTATGCGCGGTCCGACATCGAGCGCGGCGTGCACAAGGCGCCGGCCAACGAGGTGGTGCGCGGCATCCTCCGCTTCTCCCGCGACGTGACCAAGGGCGAGCAGGACGTGCTCAACCCCGAGGGCGTCAACTGCCTGCGCTTCTTCGAAGGCCGCGGCTACCGCGTCTGGGGCGCGCGCACCATCACCTCCGACCCGGAATGGATCTACCTCAATGTCCGGCGGTTGTTCATCTATCTCGAGCACTCGATCGACCGCGGCACGCAATGGGCGGTTTTCGAGCCGAACAACGAGCAGCTCTGGCTGCGCATCCGGCTCACCATCGAGAGCTTCCTCTACGATGTCTGGCGCAGCGGCGCGCTGATGGGGACGAAGCCGGAGGAGGCCTATTTCGTCCGCTGCGACCGCACGACGATGAGCCAGTCCGACCTCGACAATGGCAGGCTGGTCTGCCTGATCGGCGTCGCGCCGACCAAGCCCGCCGAATACGTCATCTTCCGCATCGGCCAGTGGACGGCCGATGCCTCGATCGTTTGATAGGAGGCGTTGATGGCCATCCTGCGCGACGACCCATACGGCGCCTTCAACTTCCGGGTCACGATCAACCCGCAATCGGGCGGGGAGATCATGGCGGGGTTCTCGGATGTGTCCGGACTCTCGACGGAAGTCACCTACGCCGACTACCGCAACGGCACCGATCCCGCCAACCGACCGCGCAAGGTGGCGCTGATGTACAAGGCGGGCGATGTCACGCTGAAGCGCGGCCTGGTCGGCTCGCTCGACCTCTATCGCTGGATCGACCAGGCGCGCGACGGCAACCTCGGCGCGCGCGCGACCGTGGTGATCGAGCTGATGAGCGAGGATCGCAGCCAGACCGTCGTCGTCTGGAAGCTGCTCAACGCGCGGCCCTCGAAATACACCGCGCCGACGCTGGCGGCGAAGGGCGGGACCGAGGTGGCGATGGAGGAGCTCGCCTTCGTCTGCGAGGATATCGAGATGGAGTGAGGCGATGTCCGCCTCGCTGCGCCGGGCCGATTTCGCCGCGGGCGCCCCCTATCGGCCGGGCCTGCCGCCGGGCGTCTACGAGGCGCGCGCGAGCGTGCCGGCGCCCGGGCTGGTGCGGCTCGACACCGCGGCCTTCGTGGGTCTTGCGGAGCGCGGGCCGCTGAACACGCCGGTGGCGCTGGAGAGCTTCGCGCAGTTCTCCCGTATCTTCGGCGTGGCGCAGCCGGGGCTGTTGCTGCCACAGGCGGTCCGCGCCTTCTTCGCAGAGGGCGGTCGGCGCTGCGTGGTCGTGCGCTGCATGGATCACCGCAACGCGCGCACGGCGCGCTTCGTGCTGCCGGGCCTGGCCGTGAAGGATGCGATCCCGCAGCGCCGCGCCGTCCGCGTGGCGGCGCGCAATCCCGGCGCCTGGGGCAGCCGGCTGGCGCTGCGCCTCGCCGCGACGCGGCGCGCGCTGCCGCTGGTGCGCGATTTCACCGTGGGGCCGGGCGGCATCACCCGCCGCTGGCAGGCGCCGGCGCATCGGGGCGTGGTCGGCACCACGCTGCGCCTGCCGGGCTTCGTGATGGGCGCGCCCGCCTGGTTCCTCACCCATGTCAGCGCGGCGGAACCGGCGGGCCGCGGCGCGGCGCGGCTGACGCTCTCGCCCGAGCCGCCGGCCGGCTTTCGGCGCGCGGTCTCCGCCGAGGGCGCGGAGGAGATCATCCTCTCCCTCGACGTGCTGCTGGATGGCGAGCGCGTGGAGCGCTGGGACGAGGCCGCGCTGCATGCGCTGCATCCCCGCTACCTGCCGCGGCTGATCGGCCGCCGCGCCGTGAGCGAGGCACTCCTGCCGCCGACCGTGGATGGCAGCGACCCGGAGACGCAGGCCGGATCGCCCGACCTGATCTGGGGCGACCGCGAATCGCCGCCGGGCTCGGAATTCCTGCGCCCCTCCGCCCTGCAGGTCGATTCATGGCTGATCCCGTCCCCTGCGCTGCTGGCGGCGAGCGAGGGGCTGACGGCGTTCGGAGCGGATCTTGGCCTCGCCAGGCGCGGCCATGACGCAGCCGCGACGACGCGGCGCGCGCATTTCCTCGACCCGGCCGCGATCTCGCCGGCGCATCTCGCAGGGGATGCGGATCATCGCTTCCTGATCTTCGCGAACCGGCCCGGTGCCGCGGAGGCGCTGGCGCAATGGGAACGGCGCAACCCGCTGGCGCCCGCCGCGCTGCTCGTCTTCCCCGACCTGCTGCATCCCGCCCCGCCCGCCGCCGCGAAGCCGGACCCGGCCCCCGAGCCGGGTGCGCCCTGCTTCGGTGCGTGCATCCCGCCGCCGGCAATCCTGCCGCGCATCGCGGAACCCTATCCGCGCCTCGGCGAAAGCCTTGACGAGCTGCGCGAGACGCAGGCGCGCATCGTCGCGGGCTGCGAGGCGCATGGCGGCCGCGTCGCGCTGCTGGACCTGCCGCCCTTCCTGACGCCGGGCGCGATCGCGCAGTGGCGCCGCGCGCTCGCCTCCGACCGCGCCGCGCTCTACGCGCCCTGGCTGCTCGCGCCGGATGCGCGCGATGCGCGGGCCGCCCCGGTCCTGCTGCCGCCTTCGGCCGCGGCCGCGGGAATCGCGGCGCGCGCCGAGCTCGCGCGCGGCCCCTGGGCGGCACCCGCCAATGAGCGCGTGCTCAGCGCCTTCGCCCTCGCCGACGATCCGGGCCTGCCCGATGCGGGCTTCCTGCATGAGGAACGGGTGGACGCGATCCGGCCGACCGAGCGAGGGCTGATGCTGCTCGGCGCGCGCACCACCTCGCTGGACCGCGACTGGACGCATCTCCCGGTCCGGCGGCTGGTGGATTGGCTGAAGCTGCAGCTGGAACAGGACCTCGCCTGGGCCGTGTTCGAACCGAACGGGCCGGCGCTGTGGTCGGCGCTGGAACGCGCCGCGGAACGGCGGCTGCGCGCCGCCTTCGATGCCGGCGCGCTGGCCGGGCGCAGCGCGGCGCAGGCCTGGTTCGCGCGGTGCGAGCGGCCGCGCGACGAAGGGCGCGTGGAGTTGCTGGTCGGCGTCGCGCCGGCGGTGCCGGCGGAGTTCCTGGTGTTCCGCCTGGTGCGCGAGGGGCTGGGACAGCCCCTGGAGGCCGCCGCATGAGCGAGCCCTTCCTCACGCGCTTCAAGTTCCGCGTGGAGATCAGCGTCTCCGGTCTCGGCGGCGACGAGGGGCTCGCGAATGGCGGGACGCATGCGGCGCGCGGGGCCTTCAGCGAGGTCAGTGGCCTCGAGCTGACTGTGGAAGCGACCGCGCTGCGCGAGGGCGGATACCATGCCGGCGTGCGCCAGCTTCTCGGCAAGGTGTCGTCGCCGCCGCTCGTCCTGAAGCGCGGCGTGACGCTCGACGATGCCTTCTGGGCCTGGATACGGCGCTGCACGGACGGCACCTACCCGCTGCCCTATGTCGCCGGCGCGATCGTGGTGCACGGGACCGAAGGCGTCCGCGGCGAGATCGAGGCGCGCTGGAGCTTCCGGCACGGCATCGTCACCAAGGTGAAGTCCGCCGACCTCAACGCCATCGCCTCCGATGTCGCGATCGAGGAGTTGCACATCGCGCATGAGGGGCTGATGCGGGAGGCGCCGCGATGAGCGCCCGGCTGACACGTGCCTCCATCACGCCCTTCGACGAGGCCGGGCGGACGACGCAGGACGACCGCAGGATCGCCTTCGACTTCAACCCGGAGACGCTGACGCTCAAGACCAGCGCGGGCGTGGCGCGGGACAAGGCGCGGCAGGGGCGCCAGCAGGTGCAGCATGCCGGCGCGACCTCCGCAACGCTCACCTTCGAGGCGGTCTTCGACGCGACGCGCCCACGCGACGGCGATGGCGGCCGACCGGCGAGCAATGAGGAGGAGTTGGACGTCCGGCTGCGCACGCGGCCGCTCGCGCTGCTCGTGCAGGCGCCGGAGGAGGAGGACGGCGAAAGCGGCGGCGATGCGCAGCCGGCGCCGCGCCGCGTGCAGTTCCGCTGGGGCAGCATCGTCTTCAACGGGCTGGTCACCTCCTACCAGGAGACCTTCGACTTCTTCTCGCCTGGCGGCGTGCCGCTGCGATCGAAGGTGCAGGTCACGCTGACCGAGCAGGAGTTCCGCTACGAGATCGACAGCGCCGACCGTGCCCGATCGCGCAGGTCGGGCGCTGGCTTCGGGGCAGGCGCCGGGGGGGGCATCGGCTTTTCGGCGAGTCTCTCCGCCGGGTTCTCGGCAGGGTTCTCCGCGAGCTTCTCCGCGGGTTTCTCCGCCGGCCTGTCGCTGGATGCGGAGCTTGGCTTCTCCGCCGATGTCGGGCTTTCGGCCGGGGCCGGCGTGTCGCTCTCGGCAAGTGCGGCGGTGGACCTGTTCGGCGGCGCGGCGCTCGGCACGGGCGGCGCGGCCGTCGGGCGGAGCGGGCTGGCGCCGGCGACGACGAGTGCCACAGCCCAGCTCGGCGCTGCGCCGGCAATCCCGCCGGGCCCCTGGGCACCGGAGGGACCGGCGCCCGGGAGCCGGGCGGCTGGCCTCGCTTCCGTGGTCACGGCACAGCGCGCCTCGGGCGTGGCGCTCGCGGCGCCCAATGCGCCGGCCGCGATCACCGTGCTGCCTCTGCGCGGCTCGCCGCCGCCGCGGCTGCCGCGGGCGCCCGCCGGTTCCGCGGCGGCACCGCTCCGCGCGGCGCTGCCGTCGCCTGCCGTCACCGGCGATCGCGCGCCACGCTGGGCAGCGGCGGGCCTGCCCTTCCAGGCCAGCACCGCCGCGCCGCATGCCAAGCGCGCGGACTGCCGCTGCCCCTGCTGCGGCGGAGGCTGAGCCATGCCCGTCGTGATCAACGCGATCGATACCGAAATCAGCGTCGCCGGCGATGCGCCACCCCAATCGGCGGCGGCCTCGGACTCCGCGCCGCTGGAGGTCCAGGTGGAGGAGCTGCGCGCGGCGATCCGCGCCATCATCCAGGAGGAGCTGGAGCGCGCCCTGCGTCGCCGGCTGCCGGACCGATGAGCGATCGTCGGCTTCTCGTCTCCTACCGGCCGCGCTTCCGCATCGACGGGCAGGACGATGCGGCGTTGGCCGACAGCCTCATCCGGCTGGAGACCCGCGAGGATGAAGCGGGCGTGGCGGAGCTGGAGGCGGTGTTCCTCAATTTCGGCCTGCGCAGCGATGCCTCGGCGCCCGGCTTCGTGCATTTCGACCGCCGGCGCCTGGATTTCGGCAAGCGTATCCAGGTGATGATCGGCGAGACCGCCATCTTCGATGGCTTCATCGGCGCGATCGGCGGTCTCTATCCCGAACAGCGGCCGCCGGAGCTGGTGCTGCTCGCCGAGGATGCGCTGGCGCGGCTACGCCTCGCCCGGCGCTCGCGCAGCTTCGAGCAGCGGAGCGATGCTGAGATCCTGCGCGACCTCGCGGGCGACCACGGCTTGCAGGATCGCGTTTCGCTGGACGGGCCGACGCATGCGCTGCGCTGGCAGGTCGGGCAGAGCGAACTCGCGCTGCTGCGGGAACGCGCGGCGGCGCTCGATGCGCGGATCGCCGCCGTGGATGGCGCGCTCGATGTCCGCACGGAGCCGCGCGCCGAACCGCCGATCCCGCTTTCGCGGCTGAACGAACTCATCCGCTTCGAATGCCGCGCCGACCTCGCCGAGCAGCGCAGCGCGGTGCGGGTGCATGGGTGGGATGTCGCGGCGAAGAAGGGTGTCACCGGCGAGGGCGACAGCGCCGCGGCGCGCGCCGTGGCCTTCGCGCAGGGCCGCACGGGCGCGGAGATCATCCGCGATGCCTGGGGCGAGGCGGCGGAGGATCTGCACCTCGAACAGCCCGCGACGGAAGGCGAGGCGCGCGCCCTGGCGGAGGCGCGGATGAAGGCGCGCGCGCGGCGTTTCGTGACGGGGCGCGGCGTCACGAGTGGAACCGCGGAGCTGCGCGTGGGCCGCAAGGTCGAGCTGCTCGATCTCGGGCCTTGGTTCTCGGGCGTGTGGGAAGTGACGGAGCTGCGCCATCGCTTCGACCAGGCGGAAGGCTACCGCACCGAATTCGCGGCCTGCCGCGCGGCGCTGGAGCAGGGCGCATGAACGCCGCGCGGCCCCTGCTCCCCGGCGTCTATCCGGCCATCGTGCGCGACGTGCAGGACCCGGAGAACCAGGGCCGCGTGCGGATCGAGCTGCCGTGGCTCGGCCAGGACGCGGCGAATGCGCAGGCCTGGGCACGGCTCGCCACGCTGATGGCCGGCAATGCGCGCGGGACCTGGTTCATTCCTGAAGTGGGCGACGAGGTGCTGGTGGCGTTCCAGGGCGGTGACGCCTCGCGGCCCGTGGTCATCGGCGCGCTGTGGAACGGGCAGGACGCGCCGCCCGAGACGATGAACGCGCAGAACGACATCCGCGCCATCACCTCGCGCGCCGGCCATCGGCTGCTGTTCGACGACACGTCGGGTTCGACGAAGGTGGAGGTGGAGACCGCCGGCGGCCACCGGCTGACCCTCGACGATGCCGGCGGCGGCACGGTGACGCTGGAGCACATGAACGGCGCGAAGGTGGTGATCACGGCGGCCGGCAATGTGGAGATCACCGCGAATGCCCAGGTGAAGGTGGATGCCTCGCAGGTAAATGTCTCGGCGGGGATGGTGCAGGTGGATGCGGGGATGAGCCGCTTCTCCGGCGTCGTCCAGTGCGACACGCTCATCACCAATTCCGTCGTCAGCGCCAGCTACACGCCTGGCGCGGGGAATGTCTGGTGATGCCGCTCGACACGCCCCGCCGCCGCCTTTCGATCCCCGCGCAACGGCGGGAGCCGAACGAGATGTTCGTGTGTGCCCTGCCCTTCTTCCTGCGCGGGACGGCACCGGCGGTCGAGGCGCCGCCGCCGCTGCTGAGCTTCGACGGAGCCGATTTCGTGGAGCGGTTCCACGCGCTCGCCGGCGGGGCGCCGCTGCCCGCACTGCTGCCCTGGCGCGACTGGGCGGAGCCGCCGCGCGGCGTGCTGGATGGCGCGGGCCTCGCGCGCTACCCCGCCGCCCTGCGCCGCGCGGCGCCACTTGCGATCGAGCATGACACGGGCATGGAGCCGGATGGCGTGCCTCCGGGCGATCCCGCCTGGTTCCGGAAGCTCTACCTGCCGCTGCATGGGCGCTTCACCCTGATCGCCTTCGACCTGGTGTGCCGCAGGCTCGGGATGCCGCCGGTGGATCGCGCGCGCATCCGCGGCGCCGGCGCCGTGGTGCGCCGGCTGCGGCCGGACGCCACGCGGCTGCGCTGGGAGGATTGGATCAGCGCCGATGGCCAGCGCGGCGTATGGACGGAACTCGCCACGCCGATCGAGACGCTCGATCCCGAGGCGGTGGCCCCGGCTGCCTACGCGGCGCAGGAGGTCGCGCTGCGCGCGCGGCTCGGGCTCGACGCCGGCGCGGCGCTGCCGGTGGCGCTGGACTCCGCGCGGCTCGCGCCGCTCGCGCCCGATGTCGCAAGCGGGCGCACCACGCTGCATGGCTATCTCCCCGTGCTGTCGCGCGCGGAACAGGCCGCGGACAGTGTCGGCGCCTCGCCGGGCGAACTGGTTGCCACGCTGCAGGCGCGCGCGGTGGCGACCACGACGGCGCTCGCCGCGGGCGCCGAGCCGCTCGCCGCACGCATCGCGCCGGCCTTGCGCGACCTGCTGGCCGAGACGGTGCTGCCGCCGCGCCCCTCCGCGGCGAGCGTCGCGAATGCCTGGGCGCAGGTGCGCGCCTTCATCGGCGTCCTCCAGCCCTTCCCGCCTGGCGGCGCGGAGGCCGCCAGCACGCTGACCCTGGAGCGCGCGCTGCGCACGATGCTGATCGCGGGCTTCGGCGTCCTTCAGCCGAGCCAGGTGGACGCCGCGGCGATCTCGCCCGATGCGCCCGAGACGGCGCTCGGCTGGCTCGAGCGCGCCGCCTTCGTCGTCACCGCACAGGCCGTCGGCCCCGGCGACAAGACCGGACCGTTCGGCTCGGTCTGGGGCGCGGAGAACCTCGTCTCGCGCGGCGCCTCCTGGCAGGTCCTCTTCGCCGAGCGGCTGCACCAGATCGCCGACGCCGTGCCGGCCGGCGTGGCGTTGCCATCGGGCGTGGACGGCAACGATGCCGGCGTGCTGCTGGCCTGCGCGCTGCTGCGGCTGCGCGTGCTGCGCATGGCGCTCGCCGCGACGCTGCGACGCCAGGCCTTCGGCAGCGGCGCGGACATGGCCTCGCTGACCCTGTTCCAGGATGGCGTGCCGGCCGCGACGCCCGGCGCGCTTGGCCAGGAGATCGCGGCGATCCTCGGCCTCGAAGCCTGGCGCGGGACGCCGGATGCGCCGAGCTGGCCGCCGCTCGAGACCGCGACTCCGCCGGGCTCGGGCGACCGCCGCGCCTTCCGCGCGCACCAGGCCGCGATCGCGCTGGAAGACGCCTTCGCGGGCTTCGAAGCCGCGGCCGCGCCGGCGGGGACCGCCTTCGACGAGGAGCAGAATGCGCGCCTCGATGCCCGCGCGGCGGCGATCGCCACGCGGCTCGGCGGGTCCGCCGCGGCCATCCGCGCGCAAGGGTTGGAATTCCGCGAGCAACCGGCACGCGGCCTGTTCGGGCTGCCGGGCGCGGCGCCGACGGAGCTGATGCTCGGCTCGCTCGGCATCCCGCTGGCGGCGCATTACGCGGACCAGGCCGTCGCACTCCGCGTCGCGCGCGACGAGGCGCGGGTGCCGCGCCTGCGCTACGACCACGAGAGCCTCTACGCCGTCTGGTGCTGGGTGCGCGTGGCGGGCCGCGACCCTTGCGAGAAGGAGCGCATCGTCTGGACGCGACCGACCGAGCCCTTCTCCATCGCCGAACCCGCCGACCTGCTCGGCGCGAAGCCGGCGCTGGTGCAACTGCCAGACATCCCGAAGCTCATCCGCGACATCCCGCGCATGGCGAAGGCCCGCGCGCGACCGCTCGCGGCCTTCGCCGCGCCGGCGGACAGCGCCTACATCACCGGCGAGGCGCCGGAGGACACGAAGCGGGCCTGGGGCATCGGCTGGGTCTGCTCCTTCGGCATTCCGGTGCTGACGATCTGCGCCTTCATCCTTTTCAGCATCATCTTCTCCATCCTGATCCTGCTGCCCGGCTTCTTCTGGATGCTGCTGCTGAAGTTCTGCATCCCGATCCCGAAGAGGTCGTCATGACGCCTCTGCGTGGCATCCGCCTGCCGCTGGTCGGGCCTGCGGGCTGGGGCTGGGTTGACGATCCGGAGGCCGCGGACCAGGCGGTGCGCGCCGTGCTGCTGACCGAGCCGGGCGAGCGGCTGCACCGCCCGCTGTTCGGCGCGGGGCTGCGCCGCTTCCTCTTCGCGCCGAACAGCCTGGAGACCCGCACGCTGATCCGCCGCGCGATCGAGGAGGCGATGGCGCGCGACCTGCCGCGCGTGAAGCTCGACACGGTCGAGATCACGACCGCTCCGCGCGAGCCGGAGCGGCTGGAGATCACGCTGCGCTTCCGCATCGCCGGCGGCACCACGCCGGGCGCCGTCTCGGTCGGCCTTTCGCTGGCGGGAGGATAGGCATGCCAATCCAGCCACCGATCCTCGACGGCCGCGACTGGCAGCAGCTCCGCGACGAGCTGGTGCGGCGCATCCCTGTGCATGCGCCGGAATGGACGGACCACTCCGCCGCCGATCCCGGCATCGCGCTGCTGGAGCTGTTCGCGCATCTCGGCGAAGGGCTGTTGCGCGACCTGAACCGCGCGCCGGAGGCGGCCCAGCTCGCCTTCCTCAACCTGCTGCAACTGCCGCCGCGCGCGGCGCTGCCGGCGCGCGCGCAACTCCGGCTGATGCTGCCGAAGGGCGGGATCGAGCCCGAGACGCCGGATTTCTCGCCGACCGCGCCACGGCTCGAATGCAGCGCCGGCCCGGTCTCCTTCGAGGTCGAGGAGGAGATCACGATCCTGCCCATCGAGGTGATGGGCTTCGTCAAGGCGCGGCATGACGAGGCCGTGCCGGCGGAAGGCACGGAAGCCGTGAACCAGCTTCTGGAATCGCATCTCGGCGCCGCGCCAGGCACGCTCTCGGCCTATCGCGCCGTGCCGATGCCGGCAGTGCAGGGCGGCGCGCTGCCGGCGCCGACGAGCAGCGGCGGCACGCTGGATGGGCGGATCTGGCTCTGCCTCCTCGCGCCGCAGGATGCGCTGGCGACACTCGCGCCGCGCTCGCCGGCGGAGGCGCTGGGCGCGCTGCGTGAACGCATCTCCGGCCGCGTGCTGAACCTCGCGCTCCGCAGCGACGATGCGTTGTGCGGGCCGGCGGACGGGCTGCGCTGCCCCGATCCTGGCGCGCGAGCAGCGCCTTGGCCGATCCGCGCCGAGATCTCCACCGGGCGTTTCCGCGGCGCAGCGAAACGCGTGGACCAGGTGGTGTTCGACAGGCTGTCCATCGTGCAGGACGGGACGGAGGGGCTGACGCGCTCCGGCACGCTGCGGTTGCGGCTGCCCGACCTGCGCAACGGCGTGCCGCGGCTGGGCGACTGGACGGCCGAGAGCTTCGATCCGCCGGACGAGGATCTGCTCGGGGTCGGGCCGCTGCCGCCGCGGCTGGATGATCCGAAGCTGGCCGCGCGGGTGCTCGCCTGGATCGTGCTGCGGCGGGCGGAACCCGCGCATCCGCCGATCCGGCTCCGGCTCGTCGAAGGCAACGGCGTGTCGGCGACCCAGGCCGTGACGATGGCGCCAGAGGTGCTCGGCCATGGCGAAGGCCGCCCCGGGCAGCGGGTGCGGCTCTCGCGCCCGCCGGTCATTGCGGGCAGCGAACTGGTGCAGATCCGCGGCGCGCGCGGCTGGGAAGCCTGGACGCGCCTGCCCGATTTCGCGGAAGCCGGGCCGGATGATCCCGTCTACCTCCTGGAGCCCGGCAGCGGGATCATCACCTTCGGCGATGGTCTGCACGGCCGGCTGCCGCTGCCCGGTGAGGCGATCCGTTGCCTGGGCTATCGCAGCGGCGGCGGCGCGCGCGGCAATGTGCCGGCCGGCGCGATCAGCCGCGTGAAGAATGCCCGCACCGCGCTCCGCGTGGAGAACGCCCTGCCCGCCGAAGGCGGCCAGGATGCGGAGACGCTGCCCGAGGCCACGCTGCGCATCCCGAAGGTGCTGCGCAGCGGCGACCGGGCCGTCGCGGCCGATGATTTCGTGACCCTCGCGCTGGAGACGCCCGGCGTGCAACTGGGACGCGCGCATGTGCTGCCGCGCCACAAGCCGCAGCAGCGCGCTGATGGCGTGCCGGGGACCGTGACGCTGATCGTCCTGCCCGCGAGCGATCCCGTCACGCCCGAGACGCCGACACCGGACCGCGAGATGCTGCGCCGCGTCTGCGCGCATCTCGAGCCTCGCCGGCTGGTCACGACGGAACTGTACGTGACCCCACCGGAGTATGTCGGCTTCGATCTGTCCATCGCGGTGGAGGCGGAGCCCGGCACCGGCGGGGAGACTCTGACGCGCTGGGTGGAACTCGCGCTGCGCCAGCATTTCGCCCCGCTGCCACCCTATGGCCCGGATGGCGGCGGCTGGCCCTTCGGCCGCGCCGTGCGTGACCGCGATGCGGAAGCCGCTGCGCTGCGTGTGCAGGGCGTGCGCCTGGTGAACGAGGTGCTGCTGGAAGGCGAGGCGATCGGCGCCGGTGGCAGCACCGATCCGGTCGAAGGCAGCGTGCCGATGCTCGCCTGGCAATTGCCGGTGCTGCGCAGCGTCCGCGTCGTGATCGGCGAGAAGGCCGACCCGATCGCGCCGGAGCCGCCGCCGCCGCTGGATGGCCTGCCCGTGCCCGTCGAGCAGGAGAAGTGCTGATGGCCGCGCCCGCCTTCCTGCACCTGACGGGACGGGCGATGTGGTCGCGCTGTGACCATGCGGCAACGCGCATCGAGGGCACGCCAGCGCGGGTGACGCTGGCGACCGCGGCCTCGGTCGCGGCGGAGGGCGCGACGCCCGATCTCGCGGCCTGGCGCGCGGCGATGGGCAGCATCGCACGGCTCGCCTGCCCACCCGATCTCTGCGAGGGCGAGGCAACGGTCCTCGCCGATCCCGCGCGCGGATTGCTGGTGCTGCGCGACGGTGCATGGGTGGCACTGGCGCTGCCGGCCATGCCTGCGCCGGCCACGTCGCCGCTGGACTTCGCGCCGGTGACGCCGCCGGCGCCGGCCGCTCCGCCGCGCGGCATCGCGCGCGATCCGCAAGGGCGCGCCTGGCTGCTCGACGCGTCGCCGCCCGCGCTGCGGCTGCTCGGCGCCGATCTGCGCGTGGCGGCGCGGCTGCCGCTGCCCGCCGATGCGCGACCGTTCGCGCTGGGTTGCGCGAACTGGGGCGTGGTGGTCGCGGAACAGTCGCGACTGTTCCTGCAACCCTGGGGCGGCAACTGGATCGGCGTGGCGCTCCCCGGCGCCCCGCTCGCCATCGCCGCCGATCCGCGCTTCGCGGTCGTGGTGGTGGTAATCGAGGGCCAACGCATCGCGGTCCTGGACGGACCGCGCGCGCCGGCCATCCATGCGCTGCCGGCGCTGCGCAACCCGCTCCATGCGGCGATGCTCGCGGCGGATCGGGTGCTGATCGCGGATGTCACGGGCGCGCCCGGCATGGCGCTGCCCACGCGCTTCACCGAGTTCCTGCTCACCGCCGAAGGGCCGGAAGCTGAGCGCGGCTTCGCGATGCGCGGCTTCGACGGCCGCGCCCTGTGGCTGGATGCGGAGAACCGCGCCTGGGCCACCACCGCCACGGGCGCACGGCGTCTCTACGCGGAGGAGCCGCGCTTCGCGACGGAGGGCGTGGTCGAGACCTTCGCGCTGGATTCCGGCGTCTTCGCCTGCGTCTGGCACCGGCTTTTCCTGGATGCCTGCGTGCCGCCGGGGACGGAGATCGGCGTGGAGGCGCGCACCGCCGACACGCTGCCGCCGCGCGATTTGCGCCGCGCGCCGCGGCCGCCCGCCGATCGCGCGACGCCGCTGCCGGACGACCCCGCCTGGCCGCCCCTCGGCACGCTGGCGCCGGACGAGGCGATCGGCTGGGCCCCGCTTGGCTGGCTCGATCGCCGACCGGCCTTCGCCGACACGCCGGACCCGCCCTTCGCGCGATCGCTGCCGAGCGAGGATCGGTACCGCGCCGCGCGCGGCGAGGCCGCGGCGCCGCCGGAGGCGATGGTGACGCTGGAAGGCGTGATCAAGGCGCCGCCCGGGCGCTGGCTCTTCCTGCGGATCGCGCTGCGCGGCACGGCGCGGCGCGCGCCATCGCTCTTCGCGCTGCGCGCCACCTGCCCGCGGCCATCCATGCTCGATCTCCTGCCGGCCTATTGGCGCGGCGATCCGGTCGCGGCCGATGCCACGGATCGCGCGCTGGCGCTCTTCGAGGGTTTTCGGACCGAGACCGCGCAGCGCATCGCCGCTCTGCGACTTCTGCTGGGTGCTTCCACGGCGCCGCGGGAGGCGCTGGACTGGCTCGCGGGCTTCGTCGCGCTCAGCTTCGATGCGCGCGTCGGCGAGCCGGTGCGGCGCAGCCTGCTGGCGGAGGCCGCGACGCTGTGGCGGCGCCGCGGCACGCTGCCCGGCCTGGCTCGGCTGCTCTCCATCCTGGCGCAGGCGCCGGTGCAGATCATCGAGGGATACCGGCTGCGCCGCAGCACCGTCGCGACCGTGGGTGGCGCGATGCTGGGGCCCGGCCTGCAAATCGGCGCGCATGAAAGCGACGAGGAAGCGGGGGAGGCTTGGGAACAGGCGCTCGCGCTGCGTCACGCCGCGCTGCTGCTGCGCCGCGCCGCCGCGCGCGCGGAAGGCGGCACGCCCTGCCCGGCCGAGGATCCGCCAGCGCCGCTCGACGACGATCCGCTGATCCGCTTCCACCGCCGCTTCGCGCATCGCTTCACCGTGCTGGTGCCGGCGAGGCGCTGCGACGATCTGGAGGGCGTGCTGGAGCTGGCCACCGAGACGCACAAGCCCGCGCACACGATCCACACGCTATGCTGGCTCGATGCGGGATTCCGGCTCGGCGCCGGGAGCCTGGTCGGCATCGCGCGCATCGGGCAAGGCGAAGCGTTCGCGCCCGGCGTGATCGGCCGCGCGACGCTCGGCGCCCGCCACACGATCAGCCGCGCCGCAGCGGAAGACCGCTTCCGCCTCGGCGCCACGCGCCTGGATTCACGAGCATGATTCACGCCTCCGGTGATCCCACCTCCGGCGATCACGCTCTCGCGCAACATGGGACCTCACGGCCATGAGCGACACGACCACCCTCTTCGCCCCGCTCGAGGATCTCGATCCCGCGACGCCCGGCGACCCGTTCACGCGGCTGCGCTACAGCTACGGGCAGCTGCTCGGCGCCGAGGATTTTGCCGCCGAGCAGCGATACCACCTCCTGCGCGAGCGGCTGATCCTTGCCGCGCTGCACGGCCATGGCACGGTGTGGGGGCTCGCGATCTCGGCGCGCGAGGACACCACGAGCAACACCGTGCAGCTGGTCTGCTCGCCGGGCCTCGCGGTGGATGCGCTCGGCCGGCTGATCCATGTCGGGCAGGAGGTCTGCCTCGACGTCACCGGCCTTGCGCTCGCGCCCTTCTGGTCCGAACTCGCGGCGCCGCCGGGCGCGGAGGGTGACAGCCGCGCGCGGCGTGCCTTCGTCGTGCTGTCCTACCGCGCCTGCCTCGCCGACGAAGTGCCCGCCATCGCCCCGCCCTGCTCCGACAGCGGCGAGGGGCTGGCGGCGTCGCGCATCACGGATCGCTGGCGGCTCTGCCTGCAGGCCGAGGCGCCGCCCGATCCGCACGCGCTGGCGCGCGACGCGCTGCCGGAGGGCGCCGATCTGCGCGGCCGGCTGCTCGCACGGGTGCTGAACCCGCCCGCCGCGATCGCGCGGCTCTGGGCGGAGGGCGAGGAGGCCGCGCTGCTGCTCGCCACGGTGGATCTGGAGCCGGTCGGCGATCCGGCCGAGCGCACGCGGCTGCTTGGCGCGCCTGACAATGCGGTGCGCGCAATCCTACCGGACACCCAGGGTATCGCCGCGCTGGTCAGCGGCGCACGGCTGGTCGGCGCGGCGGGCGCGGCGCCGTTCCAGCTCCTTTCCGCCACCGCGGCGTCGGACGGCACGCGCGTGACGGTCACCGCCACCTTCTCCGCACCACCCGCGCCGGCGAGCGTCACCGCGGAATCGCTGCGCGTGCTGCGCTTCGATCCCGCGACCGGCTGGACCGAACCGGTGATTGCCAACCAGACCACGACGGACAGCGCGATCGCGATGGAGCTCGACGAGGACTGGACCGCGCCGACCACCTGGCAGCTTCTCGCGATCGGCGGCGGCGCAATGCCGCTCCTCGATGCGGACGGGAACGCGCTGCGCGGCGTCGCGGGCGAGCTGCCCTCGCGCGATGCCAGCCTCGTCCAGACCTTCGAACCGTGAAGGAGCGCCGGCAATGAGCACCAGCCTGCAGCAGGCGAAGCTGTTCCTGGCCTTCGCGAAGAAGATGCAGGACCCCGCGCGCGAACTCTCTGCCGCCGAGGAAGCGGCGCTCGCGGCCTTCCTGCCGGCCGGCAACGACACGGGTGGCTTCCCGGTGGGCGCGCCCGGCGATGCGCGCGGGCTGAACGCGCTGAGGCGCACCAACTGGTTCAACGGCCGGATGCTGACGGCGGAGGCGCTGCGCCGGCAGGATGCCTATGGCGATGCGCGCGCGCGGCTCGATGCGCATCTGCTGATGCCCGGCGTGGCCTACGGCCTCGGCATCAGCGGCACCGGCCTCAACGCGATGCCGGTGGTGGAGGATCGCAGCGCGCCGCCGACCACGGGCGGCTTCGGCAAGGCGCAGAAGCTCACGCTCTCTCCGGGTCTTGCCTTCGATCATGTGGGCCGGCCGATCCTCGTCTCGCAGCCTTTCGAGTTCACGCTGGAGCAGCTCGTCACGCTCTCCGCGAAGCAGCCGCGGCGCGTCGCGCCGGGCGGCACGGAGTTCGCGCCCTGCATCTGCCTGGTGCCCGAGCCGGCGGGACCCAGCGGCGGCACGCCGGCGGTGCGCCCGGGCGCCTATCTGCTGGTGATCGAACCGGGCGAGGTGCCGGAGGGCGAGGCGAAGGTCCAGGGCGAGACCTGCGGCAATTCGGCAAAGACCTGCCAGGCGGAGAGCTGGCGCGGGGCCTTCGGCCTCTCGCTCGCGAGGGTGCCGCTGGAACTGCCGGAGGAGGACGGGCTCGATTCCGCCTGGTCGCTACGCGGCACCGTCTCCGGCTGGTGGTTCGACGTGTTCGAGCATTCGCTGATCAAGCGCTGGGACCCGACCTTCGCCACGGATGACGGCTTCCGGAAACCGGCCGGGCCTGGACGGCATGAGGCCGGCGCCGTCGCGCTGGCCATGGTCTGGCTCGGCACGGATGGCTCGGCGATCTTCCTCGATCCCTGGATGCCGCGGCGCTCCATCACCGCCACGCCCGCAGAGGATTGGCACCGCACGCGCTTCGGCGCGCCGCCGCGCGCTGCGGCCTGGGCGCGCATCCACCAGTTCCAGGCGATGCTCGCCGAAAGTCTCGCGAAGGAGCCGCTGGCATCGGTGGCGAACCGCGCGCCGCTCAACCTGTGGCGGCGGGGCTTCCGCCACATCCCGCCGATCGGTTTCCTGCCGCTGGACCCGGCCGCGATCGGCGGCGACCGCGTCTCCTCCACCGGCAATGCGGCGCTGGACCGGCTGATCGAGGCGGCGGGCGGGCGCATCGCGCTGGTCTCGGGGCTGATCGCGGCGGCGCGGAACCAGGCCTTCTCCTACTTCAAGGGCACCAACGTCCTGCCCTACTGCGTCGTCGCACTGCATGACGACGACGTGCTGGAGGATCTCTCGAACGTCTTCGACAAGGACCCTGTGCAGCTCGCGCGGCGCGTGCCGAAGGTCGTGGATACGCCCGGCAACGACACCACCGGCACGGCGCCGACCAGCGCCTTCCTGGAACGGCTCGGCGACATCTTCGACATCCTCGGCCTGGATGAGCTGGTGAACCGGCGCACGGAGATCGTGAAGGTCATCGTCCCGTTGCAGGGCCTCACGCGCGCACACCCCGTGCTCGGCGTGGTGGCGGAGGATGCGCGCGACCAGCTCGGCGCCTGGCTCGGCAGCGAGCCGCCAGGCTGGTACCGCCGCGAGGCGCGGCTGGTGGACGCGACCAACATGGCCGGCCTGCGGCAGAGCATCCCGCTCGAGATGCTGCCGCGGCATTTCGCGGTCTATGTGAAGCAGCGTCTGGTGCTGCTGGAGGTGCTGGTCGTGCTCATCGAGCTCCTCCAGGCCGTGGTGACGCTGGCGCGCGACGTGCAGCGCGATGCGAAGCTCGCGGCGGGCACCGGCGAGATCAAGGCGACGACGGCCCAGTATCGCGCGGCCTATGTGAAGCAGCCCGCCGAGAAGCGCGCCCTCGCCGAAGCCGCGCTGGCGGAGCCGGCGATCCGGAACAATCTCGCCCGCGCCGCGGCGCTGGCCAGCGAGGATCTGCGTGTGCCCGCGCGCAACGCCGCTTTCGCCGAGAGCCTGGCGCAGACCGAGGCACAACTCGCCACCAGCATCGCCGACCCGGCAGAGCGCCAGCGCATCGCACTGGAACGCACGGCCGATGCCTACGCCGCCGAGCATCCCGGTTTCGCGGTGACACAGCTCGTCGTCGCGGTGCAGCCGCCCGCGGCAGCGAAGGAGACACTGGCCGAGATCCGCTTCCAGGGCGCGCAGCTGCCGGTGCGGGATGCCGCCGGCACCATCGCAGAGGCGACCGTCGCGGACCGCGTCGCGGGCGGCGTCGAGGTGTTCGAGAAGCCGGAGGCGAGCCTTGCCTTCGGCGCCATGCGCGAGGCCATCGCCGCGAAGGACGCCAGCGCCTATGTCGCGGATGCGCCGGCCGGGCTGAAGGCCGCGGAGGTGCTGGCGAAGCCGCCGGAAGAAGCCGCGCGGCTGCTTGGCGGCGAGGCGAAGCTCGAAGCCTTCACCACCGCCGTCGCGAAGGAACGTGCGGCGGCCGCGGATGCCGCCAAGGCGCTGGCGGACGCACCGCCGGTCGCCATCGCGCAGAAACTCGGCGGCGCGACGCAGGCCGAGGCGATCGCGGAGATCGAGAAGGCGCGCGCCGCGACGACGGATGCGAAGCAGATCGCCGCGCTGGATGGCGCGGCCGTCATGGTGAAGACGCTCGGCGTCGAGCGCAGCCTGGCGCTCGCGCGCGCCGGGGCGCTGAAAGGGTGAGCGCGCCCGCTGTCGCGATCGGGCGGCTTGCCACGCGCATCCGCGCGCCGGGGCCGGAGGAAGGCTTCATCGCCGGGCGCCTGGTGCGCGAGGCGACGGAACGGCTCGGGCCGGCGCTGGACCGCGCGCTGCTCGCGGCGGGCTTCGACGACCGCCGCGTCGTCGTGCTGCCGCGCATCGGCGTGCGGCTGAGCCTCTCAGGCACGGTCAGCGCGGCGGATCTGGCGCAGGGCTGGGCGGAGGCGGTCGCCCGCGCGATCCTCGCGGTCCCCGCGACGCCAGCGCAGGATGGGCGCACGGACGCGCCCATCGTCTTCCGCGATCCTTGGGAGGCGGAAGGCGCGATCCTGCGCGCGCTGATCGCTGGGGAGCCGCTGCCCTGGTGGGCGGACTCGCTCGGGTTCACGCCGGACACGCGGTTGCTGCCAGCAATCCTGGCGCGATGGGTCGCGCGCGACGCGATCGGCGCGGCGTGGCGGATGGCGGCGCTGCTGGCGCACTCGCCCCCCGCCGCCCTGCTGCCCGATGCGCGCGAGAGCGCGGCTCTGACGGCCGCCCTGATGACGGCGTTGCGCCGAGACCTCGCCGCCTTCCTGTCGGACGGGGTCGCCATGCCGGGCTTCGCGCAGAGCGACGCCGCCGCGCTCGCCGCGCTGACGCAGCCCTGGCGGACGGCGGAACGTGCGGCACTGGCCGCGATGCCCGCGGATCGTCGGGCGCCCTGGATCGTCGCGCTGATCCTGGCGCGAGCGCCGGCCATGGCGCCGCTGCTCCTGCCCCTGCGCGACAGGCTGGAGGCGCTGCTGGCTACGCTGCTGGCGCCAGGCACCGCTGCGACGCTTGATGCGCCGCGCCCGCTCGCGCGGACCGAGGCGCCGCCGTCGCCGCGCGAGGATGCCTTGCCGCAGGAAGTGTGGTGCGGCGGCCTGCTGCTGCTGATCCGGCCGCTGGCGCGACTCGAACCGGGCTGGCTTTCGCTCGGGCCGGCGCTGCCGCCGCGCCTGATGACTCTGGCGCTGATCGCTTTGCGCCGCCTTGCGGCGCCGTTGCCGCCGGCGGCGCGACGCGTGACGCTGGAGCGGGATCGCGCGCTGGTCGCGCTCTTCGCCGGAGCCGAGCCGCCGGATGGCCCGCTCGAGGATGCGCCGCTGCCGCATGCGGAGGAGGCGGAGGCGCTGCTCGCGCGATTGCTGGCGGCGATGCCCGAGGGCGTCGCGCATGCGCCCGGCGCGCTGCGCCGTACCTACGGGCGCGATCCCTTCGAGCACGATCGTGACGCGGATCGTCTCTGCCGGCTGCTGCTGCGGTCGGGGCGGCTCCGCCTCGATGCCGGGGAGGCGCTGCTCGCCTGGCCGCTCGACCACGCCGATCCGGCGCTGCGCCGGGCCGGGTGGGATCTCGATCCCGGCTGGGTGCCCTGGCTCGGTCGGCGCGTCCGCTTCCAGTACGGTGCGCGATGAACCGCATCGCGGCCATCACCGATCCCGCCGCGCTGCTGCTTGCGATCGCCACGGCGCGGCTCGCGCTGCACCGGCCGGATGCGGGGCTTGCCGGCATGGCGCCGGACGCGCTCGTCGCGGCCGAGGACTCGCTGATCGAGACGCTCGCGGGCAGCGACGCGCCCTTGGCAAGGCTCGCGCGCGCCGCGCAGCTTTCCGCCTTCGATCTCGACCTGCTCGGCCTCGCGCTGCTGCCGGCGCTCGATGATCGCGCGGCGGAGGCGGTGGAGGCGCTGGCGCGCGCCCGCCGGCTCACCGCCGGGCGCGCAGCAAGGTTGCTGCTGCCGGAGGCCCATGATGCGGCGGCGCTGCGCCATGCGCTCCGCGAATCGCCGCTGTGGCGCAGCGGGCTGCTGCGCGCACCCGATCCGGCGCAGCCCGCCGCCGAACGCCGGCTCGATCCCACGCCGGCGCTGCTCGCGGCGCTGGACGGCGCGCTACCGGAGCGGACGACGGAAGGCTGGATCGCGCAAATGCTGCCGGAGGCAGGCGGCGAGGCGGGCAGCCTGGCACCGCTTGCCGAGGCGATCGCGCGCTGGGCCACGCAGCCCGATCCGCCGCTGCTGCTGCTCGATGCCGCGCGGCCTGAGCGCGCGGCCGAGGCGCTCGGCCTTGCCGCCAGCCTGCGCGGCGGCGCCGCTGTGCTGCTGCACGCGCCGCCGGGCCCGCACCCTGCCCCACCCTGGAGCGAGGCCGGCGTGATCGCGGCGGCGACGGGCGCGCTGGTCGCGCTGATTGTGGAAGGCGAGGTGCCCGGCCCGGCGATGGCGCCGCTCGGGCCGGTGGCGGCGATCGGCGCGGAGGCGATCGCCGGGCGACTCGTGCCGCGCCGGCATCTCGCGGTGCCGCCGCCCCGGATGTCCGAGCAGCGTGCACGCTGGCGCGCGGCACGGCCCGACCTGACGCCGCCCGAGGCGGATGCGCTCGCGGCGCAGAGCTGGATGGCGGAAGCCGACATCGCCGCCATCGCCGGCGCGGCGGAACGGCCCGACCCCGATGCGCTGCTCGCCGCGCGGATGCAGGTGGCGCCGCCGCGCGCGGCGAAGCTCGCGACGCTGCGCCATCCCACGGTTCCCTGGGACCGCCTGGTGCTGGAGGGGGAGACGGCGGCGCTGCTCGAGCAGATCGTCCATCGTGTGCGCCACCGCGCGACGGTGCGCGAATCCTGGGGCATGGCGAGCGGCGGCGCTGCGCTCGTCGGCCTGCTCACCGGCGAGCCCGGCACCGGCAAGACGCTCGCCGTCGAAGCGATGGCGCGCCGGCTCGGCCTGCCGCTGCTGGCCGCCGATCTCTCGCGCGTCGTCTCGAAATACATCGGCGAGACCGAGAAGAATCTCGCAGAACTCTTCGCCGCGGCCGAGGGCTTCTCCGCGCTTCTGTTCTTCGACGAGGCCGACGCGCTGTTCGGCAAGCGCACCGCCGTGAACGACGCGCATGACCGCTACGCCAACATCGAGGTCAATTATCTTCTCCAGCGCCTGGAACGCTTCGAAGGCGCGGTGCTGCTCGCCACCAACCTCGCGGAGGGCATGGACGAGGCCTTCGCGCGCCGCTTCGAGGTGATCGTGCCGTTCCGCAAGCCGGGTCGCGCGCAGCGGCTCGCGCTGTGGCAGGCGCATCTGCCGGAGCCGCTGCGCGCGCCGGGGCTCGATCTCGATGCGCTCGCCGCCTCCTGCGAGGTGACGGGTGGCGAGATCCGCAACGCGGCGATCACTGCCGCCTATGCCGCCGCGGCGCGCGGCGAGCGGATCGGCGCCGGGCTGCTGCGCGCCGCGCTCGCGCAGGAGTTCGCCAAGGCGGGACGACCGCTGCCGCACGGCCTCGCGGGGCCCCAGCGATGACGCGGCTGCTGCGCGACAGGGCACGCGAAAGGGCCGCCGACCACGCGGCGGAACGCGGCGCGACGCAACCCGGCCGCGCGGCGCGCGAGCGCGCGCCGGCGGCGCTCGGGCTCGGCGCTGGCGTGGCGCTGCCGGCACGCGAGCGTGCCTATTTCGAGCGCCGCCTCCGCAGCGACCTCTCGGGCGTCCGCATCCATCCGGAGAGCAGGGCGGCTGCCTCGCTCGGCGCGCGGGCCTTCGCGGCCGGGCGCGACATCGGCTTCGCCCCGGGGCGCTGGCAGCCGCAGACCGCGGAAGGGCGCCGCCTGCTCGGGCATGAGCTCGCCCATGTCGTGCAGCAGGGCGCGCACGGGCCCGCGGTGCAGCTCGATGAGGAGGAGAAGCAGGAGGACAAGCCGAAGGAGGCGAGCGAGGAGATCACGAAGGGCCTGAAGAAGGTCGCGGAGGAAGCGCAGAAGAACGAGCAGGTCAAGAAGCAGATCATCGAGCCCGCGAAGAAGTACGCGCTCCGGCGCTGGGACCGTCTCGGCACCCCGGCGCAGGCAACCGTCATCTCGCTCGGCGCGGTCGGCTACGGCGTGGGGCTCGGCACGGCGCTGTCGAGCGACAAGGGGCAGGAGCTGCTGGAAGGCACGAACATCGCGCTGCCCTTCAAGCTGCTGCCCTACGGCACGCTCACGGGCCTGGAATACACGCTGCCCAAGGGGCCGACCGATCCGACACTGATCAAAACGAGCTTCGACGGCGCGGATCTGCTCGATCTCGCGCATCGCAAGATCAGCTGGTTCCCGAAGCTGTCGCTCACGGTGGACATGACCTGGGCCGTGGATCCGGAAGGCCGCGTGACGCTGCCGAAGGGGCGCGCGAGCCTCGGCTTCCTCGGCGGGTTCAAGCTCCAGCTCGGCACGGATATCGGGCTCGGCTGGAAGCCGCTGCCGACCGCGATGGGGCCACTCTACGAGCCGGGGCCGCCGCTCGAAGGCGCCGCGACCACGCTTCAGGGGCCGGGCGTGTTTCTTTCCGTGGACCTGCTCAAGCTCGACATCCTGCCGAAGCAGCTGCGCCAGGTGCTCGGCGCGCCGGTGAAGAAGGAGTAGCCGATGCCGGTGCACGCGCCTCTGGCCGAGAAGACCGCGCCGCGCGTGATGGTGGGCCACGCGCATGCTCCGGAGGAACGCGAGGCCGACCGTCTCGCGCAGATGCTGGTGGCGCCGGCGAAGCGCGGCTGTTCGGCCTGCTCCGCGGGCGCGGCGCCCTGCCCCGCCTGCGCGGCCGGTACCGGGAAGCTGCGACGGTCGGCACTGGCGCCGGGGCCCGCGACCGCGCCGGCGCGGCTGCTGCGCGGCGCGGGCACGCCGCTGCCGGCAGCGACGCGGGACAAGTTCGAGCGGCGGTTGGGCGCCGATCTCTCCGCGATCCGGCTGCACCAGGGCGCCGAGGCTGCGTCCGCGAGCGCCTCGGTCGGCGCGCGCGCCTTCGCGCTGGGGCGTGACATCGCGCTCGGCGCGAAGGCCCCCGCGCCGGCGACGCCGGAGGGCGAGCGGCTGCTCGCGCACGAGGTCGCGCATACCATCCAGGCCGGTGCGGCGACCACGCTGCGCCGGCAGACGGACTTCACCATCCGCGGCCTCTCGCCAAGCGCGGCGAGCGATCCCTCGACGATCTATTTCGAGTACAACAGCGCCGCCCTGCAGCCCACCGAGCGCGCCAAGATCGCGCCGCTCGCCGCGCCGGCAGGCCAGGCGCTGACGTTGTTCGGCTATGCCAGCGAGGAAGGATCCGCCGCCTCGCGCACCGGCCTGACGAATCGCCGGATCGCCGCCGTCGCCGCGGCGTTGCGCGGCGCGGGGCACACCGCGGCCCATACCCGGACGCCCGACATCTCGCGCGGCGAGGGCAACATCGACTACCGCAGCATGCGCTCCGTCGCGGTGGTGCCCACGCCGACGGGCATCGGCGCCGGCCCGGCCATTTCGCCGCTCGGCAGCGGGACCTGCACCATGGCGATCCCATGCGGCAGCTCGCTGACCACCGCGCACCCGGTGGCGACGACGATGCTCTCGGCCGCCAAGACCGCGGTGGACACGCCGACACCCGCCGCGACGACGCAGCTCGCCACGCTGTTCCCCGGTATCCCGCGCGCGGACATCCAGACCGCGCTGAACGGCCTGGTGACGGAGGTCGCGCGCATGACCGCCGCGGCGAATCATCGCTGCCACGACTATCCCTGCGATTCCATGTGCGATCGTCCGGGCTATGCGGACCCCGCAAGCCGCGTGATGACGCTCTGCCCGGCCTTCGTGAACGGCAGCAACGTGACCGAGAACGCCGTGCTCCTGCTGCATGAGGGGCTGCACATGGTGCCCGGCCTCACCACGCAGGATTTCGCCTATCGCTCCAGCCGCTTCATTGATTTCATCCCGAGCGCGCAGGCGCGCACCAACACCGACAGCTTCGTGCTGCTGATCATCCGGCTGTCGGGTTCCAGTGCCTCCGGCCCGCTCGCCGATCCAGTGGGCGGCCTCGCGGCGGGGGACCAGCTGCCCGCGCGGCGCGCCATCGCCTTCGCGGAGCAGTGGCTGCTGATGGCGGACTGGGACAGCAAGCAACTCTACGAGGCGATCAAGATCGAGAAGACCAGCGTCGGCGGCTGGACCGCCGCGCACCACTACCAGGCCGGCACGCAGCACGCGATCGCCGCGACCTTCGGCCTGACCGATCCGGGCCCTGCACCGTTCGCCACGGTGCCGACGCAGGCGGACCAGGAAAAAGTGGCCGGGCTGAACGACCGCTACCGGCGGATGATGTACGCGCTCTGGGTCACCCCGATCACCGTGACCGCCGGCGCGGCGGATGCCTGGGCGCCGAATCTTGCCAATGCGGCGACGCTCTCGCCGGCCTTCTTCGCGCTCACCGCGCCGGACCAGGTACTGCGGCTGATCGAGTTGATGGCGGGTTCGCTCCCGACCTCGGACGTGCCGGCGGGCCGACGGCGCGCCTACGCGACCGGGGCGCAGCAGATCTGGCTGCATGCGGGTCGCACCGGGCCGTGAGCCATCACCCGTAGGCAAGCCTCGGCAGCCAGGTCGCAATGCCGGGAACGAGGCAGAGCAGCACCACGCCGAGCAGCAGCGCAAGCCAGTAGGGCAGCGCGGCCCGCGCGGCATCGGGCAGCTTCACTTCGCCCTGCGTCATGCCGACGAGCACGAAGAGGTTCATCCCGACCGGCGGCGTCAGCATGCCGATCTCGATCATCAGCGTGACGATCACGCCGAGCCACACCGCGTCGAATCCGACACCCGTCAGCAGCGGGAAGACCAGCGGCAGCGTCATGATCATCATCGAGAGGCCGTCGAAGAAGCAGCCGAGGATCAGGTAGACCAGCACGATCACCCCGAGCAGCGCCCAGCGCGAGAGCCCCCACTCGCCGATCACCTGGAGCATCTGCTGCGGCAGGCCCAGCATGCTGATCGCCTGCGCGAGCACCAGCGCACCGATGAAGACCATCGCGATCACCGCGAAGATGCGCGCCGTGCCGATCAGCGCCTCGCCAAGCCGGCGTAGCGTGAGATCGCCGATGGTGAAGCCGAGCAGCGCCGCGGCCGCGACGCCGACGCCCGCTGCCTCCGTCGGTGTCGCGATCCCCGCGAAGAGGCTGCCGAGCACGGCGAGGATCAGCAGGACCAGCGGCAGCACGGCCGGAAGGCCCCGCAGCGCCTCCGCGAGCGGTGGCCGCTCGGCCTCCGGCGCGATGGCGGGATTGCGCGCGGCGGACCACAGGATCCACCCCATGAAGATCGCCGCCATCATCAGCCCGGGCAGCACGCCGGCGATGAAGAGCCGCCCGATCGAGGTATCGGTCAGCGCGCCATAGATCAGCAGCGAGAGCGAGGGCGGGATCAGGAGGCCAAGCGTGCCACCGCCGGCCAGGCTGCCGACCACGGCCGGCCGGTCGTAGCCGCGCGACTTCAACTCGGGATAGGCCACCGAGCCCACGGCCGCGGCGACCGACATGGAGGAGCCGGAGACGGCGCCGAACACCGTGCAGACCGCGATGTTGGTGTGGAGCAGACCGCCCGGCAGCCGCGCGAAGAAGGGCGCCAGGGCGCGATAGACGCCGCGCGCCAAGCCGGAGGCGACGAGCACCTCGCCGAGCAGGATGAAGAGCGGCACGGCGGTGAGCGTGAATTCGTTGAAGGTGTTCCACACCGTCTGCACGCCGAGCCGCGTCGCGCCGCCGACGGCGAAATGCAGCAGCACGAAGCCGGTGAGGCCGAGCGCCGCGCCGAGCACGGCGCCAGAGAGCACGGTGGCGGAGAGGAGCCCGAGAAGCCAGGCGCCGATCATAGGGCCTCGGGCTTCTCGTCCGGCGGTGGCCGCAGCGCGGCCCATGCCGCGACGAAGCCGGTGAAGGCGAGCATCGCCGGCATCAGCAGGGTCCAGGGCGCGAGCGGCAGCCGCGCCTGCTCGCTGCTCAGGTTAAGCCGGAGCGTGAACTCGGCGATTCCCCAGGCCTCCCAGGCGAAGATCGCGCAGAACCCGACCATGATCGCCTGACCGATCACCCAGCAGACACGCCGCGCGACGCGTCCGAGGCGCTCCGTGACGAGCGTGACGCGGATATTTGCATTGCCCGCCATGGCGAAGGGCAGCGCGCAGAAGGCCATGGCGGAGAGCAGCAGGCCGGACAGTTCCTCGGTGAAGCGGAACGGCGCGGCCACGGCGTAGCGCATCACCACCGCCGAGAGCACGAGGCCCAGGATGCCCGCACAGGCTGCTGCGGAAAGGGCCAGCAGCCCGCGCGAGATCAGCAGCAGCGCCCTGTCGAGATGCCTCACTGTCCGGTCAAGGCGCGCTCGATCCGCTGCTTCCACGCCGGCCCCTGGCCGCCGGCCTCGCGCATCAGCGTCTCCCAGGTGGCGATCGCGGCGCGGCGCAGCGCGGTCTGGTCCGCGTCCGAGAAGGTGCCATGGAAGGTCACGCCCTGGCCGCGCAGCCGCTCGCGCGCCGCCTCGTCATCCGTCGCGTCCTGCTCGAAGCGCGCGCTGCGGCCTTCCATCGCCGTGACCGCGGCGGTCAGCAGGCTGCGGTTGTCGGCGGAAAGCGCGCGCCAGCGGGCCTGGTTCGCCATGACGATGTAGGGGGTCGGCGGGAAAGCGAAACCGGTGGAGACCGCGTGCTTCGCCACTTCCTGCAGGCTGACGGTATGGACGATGCGCGGCGGATAGAGGGCGCAATCCACCACGCCGGTCTGCATCGCGGTGTAGAGTTCCTGTTGCGGCACGATCTGCGCCGCGACGTTCAGCGCGCGGAAGGTCTCCACCTGCTCGCGCGAGCCGACGCGCAGCTTGAGCCGGCGCAACTCCTCCAGGTTGCGCACCGGGGTACGGCAGAAGATGGAGGCATCGAGCAGGCCGAGCTGCATGAAGCCCACCGTCTCGATGTTCCAGCGCCGCATGCCCTCCGCCAGGCTCTCGCGCAGCGCGGGCATCACGCGGTTCAGCTCTTCCGCGTTGCGGATCAGGCCGAAGACCAGGATGGAGGACATCGCCGCATCGTCGCGGCCGAGGAAGGGCGGCCAGATGAAGCCCATCTCGGGCGTGCCGGTCTGCATGTAGCGCAGCGCATCGGCATCGCGGAGGTTCATCGCGTTGCCCTCGAACACGTTCAGCACGAAGCGGCCATTGCTGCGCGCGCGCACATCCGCGGCGAGGTCGCGCACATGCTGGCTCTCGATGCGGGTCGGCGCGTAGCTGTTGTGGAAGCGCCATTCGGTGGTCTGCGCGGCAGCCGTGCCGAGACCCAGGAGCGTGGCGGCGAGAGCCGCAAGGATGCCGCGTCGCATGGTCTGTCTCCGGTTCTCCTCGGGAGGCCGGATCATGGCCGCGCCTCGCCGCGTTGACAATCGCGCTGCCGCGCCGCCCCATGGTCGGCATGGCAGGGCATGTGGATCGCGCGCGGGCGTGTCGCCTGATGGCGGAGGCGGACGTGGAGGCGCTGCTGCTGGCCGCGCCCGAGAGCTTCCGCTGGGCGACCGGCGCGCCGGCCGGCGTTGCGATGGGCTGGCGGCGCCTCGGACCGGCGATGGCGGTCATCCCGGCCGATCCGACGAAGCCCGTGGGCGCGGTGGCGAGCGACCTTTTCGCCGCCGCCGCGACCGGCTGCGACCCGCTGCGCCTTCTGCCGATCTGGCCGGAGGCGTGTTCCATCACGGACTTCCTGCCATCGGAGGAGAGCGCGGCGGCGCTGGTGGCGCGCGCGACGGCGGACCGCCCGGCGGGTTTCGCACGGCCCGGCACCTTCGATCGCGGCCAGGCGCTGGCGCTGCTGCGAGACGTGCTCGGCACGATGAAACTGGCGGATGCGCGGATCGGCGTGGAGCTTTCCGCCGTGCCGGCCGCCGATTATCCCGCGCTGCGCGAAGCGATCGCGCCGGCTTCGATCGTTGACGCGAACGCCCTGGTGGATCGGCTGCGCGCCCGAAAGTCCCCGGCCGAGATCGCGCTGCTGCGCCAGGCGGGCGCGATCACTGAAGCCGCGCTCGCCGCCTTCATCCCGACGATCCGCGCCGGCGCCACGCGGGAGGCGCTGGGGCGCGGCTTCCTCGATCGCGTGCAGGATGCGGCGCGCGGCGTGGCGGGCGTGACGGCGTGGGAATACGTCGGCTTCGGCGCCTCGCCCTGGTCCAGCGCGGGCGGGCTGGCGCCGGGCGACGTGGTGAAGGTGGATGTCGGCGCCGTGGTGCAGGGCTACACGGCCGATCTCGCGCGCACCTTCACCCTCGGCCCCGCGCCGCAGCGCGCGCGGGAGATCCATGCCGCGCTGCGCGCGGCCTTCGAGGCGGGATACGGGATGTTCCGGCCCGGCACCGCCCTCAGCGATATCCACGCCCGCTGCCTCCGCGCGGTACGTGACGCCGGGTTCCCAAGCTATGCGCGCGGGCATTTCGGCCATGGCCTCGGCGCCTCCATCTGGTCGGAGGAATGGCCCTACACCGCCGCCGACTCCGATGCGGTGCTGGAAGCCGGCATGGTGATGGCCTTCGAGGCGCCGTGGTACATCGACGGCATCGGCGGCTTCATCATCGAGGACATGCTGCTGATCACCGAGGACGGCGCCGAGACGCTCGCCGGCGCCGCCCTCTCCCGGGACCTGCTGGAGCTCTGAGCCATGCGCGACTTCACCTGGACGGGCCAGCCCTCCCGCGTCGTGTTCGGCGAGGGGACGCTCGCGCGCCTGCCCGCCGAGATGGATCGGCTCGGCCTGAAGCGCGCGCTGGTGCTGGCGACGCCGCCCCAGGAGACGACGGCGCGCGAGCTGGCGGCGACGCTCGGCGATCGCGTCGCGGGTGTCTTCGCGGGCGCGGTCATGCACACGCCGGTCGAGGTCACGGACCGCGCCATGGCCGTGGTGCGGGACCTCGGCGCGGATGGCACCATCGCACTCGGTGGCGGCTCCACCATCGGGCTCGGCAAGGCGATCGCGCTGCGCACGGACCTGCCGCAGATTGCCGTGCCGACCACCTATGCCGGCAGCGAGATGACGGACATCCTCGGCGAGACCGTGGGCGAGGCGAAGCGCACGCAGCGCACGCCGAAGGTCCTGCCGGAGGTGGTGATCTACGACGTCGCGCTGACGCTCTCGCTGCCGCCCGCGCTCTCCGCGACCTCCGGGCTGAACGCGATGGCGCATGCGGTGGAGGCGCTCTACGCGCCCGACACCAACCCCGTGGTCGCGCTGATGGCGGAGGAGGCGATCCGCGCGCTCGCCCGCGGCCTGCCGCGCGTGGTGGCGGCGCCGGGCGGCATGCCGGGGCGGCGCGATGCGCTGTACGGCGCGTGGCTCTGCGGCACGGTGCTCGGCATGGTGGCGATGTCGCTGCATCACAAGCTCTGCCACGTGCTCGGCGGCAGCTTCGGCCTGCCGCATGCGGAGACGCACGCTGTCGTGCTGCCCCACGCCGCCGCCTACAACGCCGCGCATGCGCCGGACGCGATGGCGCGGGTGGCGCGGGCGCTTGGCGTGGAGGACGCGCCGCGCGGCCTGCATGATCTCGCGGCACGGATCGGCTCGCCTCTGGCGCTGCGCGATCTCGGCTTGAAGGAGAGCGAACTCGACCGCGCGGCGGAGATCGCGAGCCGCGACCCCTACGCCAATCCACGCCCGATCGAGCGGGAAGGCATCCGCGCCCTGCTGCAGGATGCCTGGGCGGGCCTCACGCCTCGAAGATCGCCACTGCCCGGGTGAAGCCCGCCGAGGCCGCCTTGATCTTGAAGGGGAAGCAGGCAACCTGGAAGCCGGTGGGCGGCAGCTGATCGAGGTTCGCGAGCTTTTCGATGTGGCAGTACGCGCGCACCATGCCGGCGCGATGGCCTTCCCAGATCAGGCCGGCATCCTTCGTCTCGGCGTAGCGCTTCGCGGTATAGATGAAGGGCGCGTCCCAGGACCAGGCATCGGTGCCGCAGACCTTCACGCCGCGCTCCGTGAGATAGAGCGTCGCCTCGCGTCCCATTCCGCAGCCGCGCGCGACATAGTCGGGCTGGCCGTAGCGCGCGCCGGCGGCCGTGTTCACCAGCACGATGTCATAGGGTTGCAGCGTGACGCCGATGCGCGCGAACTCCGCCTCGACTTCAGCCGCAGTCACTACATGGCCGTCTGGCAACTGACGAAAGTCGAGCTTCACGCCGCGGCCGAAGCACCATTCCAGCGGAACCTGATCGATCGTCCAGGCCGGCTTGCCGCCATCCATCGTGGAATGGAAGTGATACGGCGCATCCAGATGCGTGCCGGTATGGGTGGAAAGGTTCAGCCTCTCGATCGCCCAGCCTTCGCCGCCCGGCAGGTCCTCGACGGCCAGGCCGGGAAAAAATCGCGCGACGTCGGCCGCGCTCTCGCGGTGGCTGATGTAGGCGATCTCCGGCGTGTGCCCCGGCGGGTCGGAGGCGATGCCGGCTTCCAGCGCAACGGAGAGATCCACGATCCGGCGCGGCATGGTTACTCCACAAGGATGGTCGCGAGCGCAGGGATGAAGGCGATCAGCACCAGCGCCAGGCCCATGACGACGACGAAGGGCAGCGCGCCGGCGAAGATCGTCTCGATGCCCACGCGCGGGTCGCCGAGCGTCGCTTTCACGGTGAAGACGGAGATCCCGAAAGGCGGCGTCAGCAGCCCCATCTCAACGGCGATGATGAGCATGATCCCGAAATGGATCAGGTCGAAACCCATCGCCTGCGCGATCGGCGCCCCGATCGGCACCATCACGAGCAGGATCGAGGTGCTGTCCAGCACCATACCGAGTAGCAGCGTGAGCAGCAGGAAGGCCGCGAGGAAGCCGTAGGGGCCAAGCCCGAGATGCTCCACCATGTCGCCGATCGCCTGCGGCACGCCGGCCATGGCGAGCATCCGCGAATAGAGGCTGGCGGCGATCAGCAGGAACAGGATGGAGGCCGAGACCAGCCCGGTCTCGCGCAGCACGCGCCAGAGCTTCGGGCCATCCAGCCGGCGCCGCACCAGCGCGAGGACCAGCGCCCCGGCCGCGCCGACCGCGCCGGCCTCCGTGGGCGTGAAGAAGCCGGTATAGAGACCGCCGAGGATAAGCACGACGAGCGAGAGGATTGGCACGGACTTCGCCGCCATCTCCCGCCCGCCCATCGGCGCGGCCGTCACCTCGCGCAGCCGCGCGCCCTCGGCGGCGATACGGTGCGGAAAGAAGCGCGCATAGGTCCAGATCATCGCGACGAAGCCGCAGGCGATCACGAGGCCCGGGATGATGCCGGCGATGAACAGCTTGCCGATCGAGACCTCCGCCAGCACGCCATAGACGATCATCAGCAGCGAGGGCGGGATCAGCATGCCGAGGATGGAGGAGCCGGCGACGGTGCCGGTCGCGAAGCGCATGTTGTAGCCGTGCCGCACGATCTCCGGCACCGCGACCTTGGTAAAGACCGCGGCCGAGGCGATGGAGACGCCGGTGACGGCGGCAAAGACAGCGTTCGCCGCGACGGTCGCCATGCCGAGCCCGCCGCGCACGCGCCGCAGCAGCGCCTCCGCGACCTCGAAGGTGTCCTTGCCGACATTCGAGACGCTGACCAGCAGCCCCATCAGGACGAAGAGGGGGATGGTCGCGAAGAGATAGTCCTGGATGCCGGAGTAGGTCGCCATGGCGGTGAAGCGGAAGGCGAGGTCCGGATTGTCGCGAATCAGCCAGACGCCGGCCGCGCCGGTCGAGATCAGCGAAAGCCCGATCGGCAGGCCGAGCAGGATCAGCCCGACCATTGCGCCGATCAGCGCGAAGCCGATGGTCGTGTCTTCCATCAGCCGTGCTTCCCGCGCAGCGCGGCGACGATCAGCGCCAGGTAGGCGAGCGCGCCCGCCGCGCCGCCCAGCACGATCAGCCCGCGGAACGGCCAGGTCGGGATGGTGAACAGGCCCTGCACGCCGAAATACTCGCTGAGCGCGATGGAGTTCCACATGGGGTCCCAGGCCGCCTGCGCGATGAACGCCATGCAGGCCGCGCCCACCAGCATGAAGACGAGTTCGATGCCTCGCCCCAGCGTCGGCGACACACGGACGATGCGCTCGATGAGGAAATCGGCGCGCGTCATGCGGCGGTTGCGGATGGTCGCGCCGATCTGAAGGAAGACGATGCCGACCACCGAATGCGCGGCGATCTCCGCCACACCCGTGATCGGCGCGTTGAGGAAGGAGCGGCCGAGGACATCAGCGCAGATCAGCAGCATCAGCCCGAAGGTCCAGATGGTGCCGATCGCCGCGAGCGCATCGAGCAGCAGGCGCACGGGATCGAAGCCGGCGGGAGCAGCCCCGGCTTCGAGCGCCGTCATGTCAATGTCGTCGGTCACGGCGGCCCGCTCGCGGGGCGAAGCCGCGAACGCGGTCCGCCGGCTGTCCGGCGAAGCGTCATGTCGAAGGCGCGCCGGGCGGCACGATGCCGCGGATGCGGCCGCCCGGCGTCGGAGGGCATCATCAAGACGTCAGCTCGCGGTCCCAGTTGCGGCCGGGTGTCTGGCCGGCCTCGCGGATCGCGGCGAAATAGGCGGTGAGCACGTCCCGCGCGGCGGGGCCGGAGGTGCCGGCCCAGGTCTGTGCCAGGTTGGGCAGGCCGCGGATCCAGCGCTCGCGCTCGGCGGCCGGCAGCGTCGAGACGATGGCGCCCTTCTGCACCATCTCGCTCTTGGCGCTGGCGATGCGGTCCGCGACGTCGCGGATATGCGCGGCGGTCGCGAGCTTGCCTGCCGCGACCATCGCGTTGCGCACCGGCGCGGGCCAGCGTTCCATCCGCTGGCGGTTCGCGGCGATGCCGCCGACATACATCGCACCGATGTCGCATTCCGTGATGTAGCGCGCGACCTCATAGACGCGCGTCGGCAGGATACCGACGTAGAAGGACAGCGCGCCCTCGATCACGCCGGTCTGGATATCGGTGTAGTAGGTGGTCAGCGCGCCATCCACCGGCGTTGCACCCGTGCCCGTCAGCCAGTTCGCGCTGGTGCCGGGCGCCGCGAGCTTGCGGTTGCGCAGATCGTCCAGCGAGCGGATCGGGAAATTCGAGAAGATGTGGTAGGTATCAGTGATGTAGGAGCTGAGCGGGATCATGTTCAGCCCGTTCCAGTTCTGCCGGATCGCGGGCAACGTCTCGTTCAGCTTCTCGAAGGCGTTGGCCACCACGCCATGGTCGCCGGTCGTGAACGGCGTGAAATAGGTCACGTTCTGCAGCGGCATGGTGCTGCCTTCCCACAGCGTGCCGACGTAGCCGATATCGGTGATGTTGTCGCGCACCGCCTCCATCGTGTCCTGGAAGCGGTAGAGCGTGCCCCCATAGGCCTCGCGCCAGTTGATGCGATGGGTGTTGCCGTTGTCGCGCAGGTGCTTGTCCACCTCCGGCTGGAAAACGGTCTTCATGTTGTGCACCCAGTAGTTCGCGACCGGGTGGCTGGAGGCGATGGTGATGTTGAGCGCGCTCTGCGCGCGCGCCTGCGTGGCGAAGAGCGGCAGCGCGGTGGCGCCGAGCAGGTGGCGGCGTCGGATGATCATGGTCGTTGCACTCCCTGTCTGTCAGATGCGGCCGAGCGCGCCGAGGATGCGCGCCGGGGTGAAGGGCTGTTCCGTCACGCGCGCGCCGAGCGGGGCGAGCGCGTCGTTGATCGCGTTCATCAGCGCAGCGGGCGCGCCGGCGGTGCCGGCCTCGCCGGCGCCCTTCGCGCCGAGCAGGGATTCCTTCGTCGGCGTCTCGACATGGCCGATGTGCATGTCGGGCATCTCGGCGGCCATCGGCACCAGGTAGTCGGCCATCGTCGTGGTGAGCAGGTTCCCCTGCTCGTCATAGACGCAATGCTCGTAGAGCGCGCCGCCGATGCCCTGCACGATGCCTCCGCGGACCTGCTCGTCCACCAGCTGGGGGTTGATCACGCGGCCGCAATCCTCCACGCACCAATGCTCCAGCAACGTCACCATGCCGGTCTCCGTATCCACCTCGACCCAGCTTGCCTGGATGCCGTTCGTGAAGGCGAAGGGAAACTCCTTGGTGATGAAGTGGCGCGTCTGCACCAGCTCCCGCGGCAGGTCCTTCGGCAGCGTGTCGCCGCGGTAGTAGACGATGCGGCCGAGCTCGCCGAGCGGCATGCGGGCGCGGCCGGTCTCGCGATCCACGACTTCGCCGAGCACGATATCGAGGCTTTCGGGCGCGGCCTGCAGCATGGCGCCGGCGACGAGGAGGATCTGCCGCTTCAGCGCGATGGCCGATTGCAACGCGGCCTCGCCGCCGATGCCGGCGCCGCGACATGCCCAGGTGCCGCCGCCATAGGGTGTGGTCAGCGTATCGCCGGTGAGCACCTTCACGCGTTCCAGCGGAACGCCCACGCCTTCCGCGACGATCTGGCGAAGGATGCCTTCGGTCCCCTGGCCCTGCTCCGTGACGCCCGAAAGCACGGTGACGGAGCCGTCGGGGTCCATCCGCACGGTCGCGCCATCCTGGGCCGAGATGCGCGCGCCGCCGATGCCGTACATGAAGGGCGAGGGGTTCGTCAGCTCGATGAAGCTCGCGAAGCCGAGGCCGCGATGGATGCCCTTCGCCCGCTTCTCGGCCTGGTCCCCGCGGATCTTTGCCAGCGGCACCATCTCCAGCAGCTTCGCCAGCGCGGCGTGATGCGACAGGCCCTCGAAGCGCATTCCGGGGGGTGAGGTGCAGGGGTAGGCATCGTCGCGGATCAGGTTGCGCCGGCGGAGTTCCACGGGGTCCATCCCCAGCGCGTGCGCGGCGAGGTCCACCAGCCCCTCCGTCACCGCCGTCGCGATGGGATGGCCCACGGCGCGGTACTGGCAGGTCGGCGTCTTGTTCTGGAACACCACCGTGGTGGTGCAGCGGTAGTGCGGGAAGTCGTAGGGGCCGCCGATCAGGTTCACGACCTGGTTGCCCTCGATCGCGCTGGTGCGGGGATAGACCGAATAGGGCCCGATGCCCGTGAGGTCGTCCACGTCGAACCCGATGATCTTGCCGTCCGCATCCACCGCGATGCGGCCCTTGATGCGGTGGTCGCGCGCATGGATGTCGCTGACGAAGCTCTCGAAGCGGTCGGCGATGAACTTCACCGGCCGGCCCATGATGCGGGCGATGGCGGCAACCGCGACCTCATCCGGATAGACATGCACCTTGATGCCGAAGCTGCCGCCGACATCCTTGCAGATCACGCGGACCTGGCTTTCCTCCAGCCGCAGCTGCTTGGCGAAGACGCCCTGCATCATGTGCGGCGCCTGGGTGGAGAGATGGACGGTGAGCGTCTCCTCCGCCCGGTTGAAATCGGCGAGGATGCTGCGCGGCTCCAGCGTCACCCCCGTGTGGCGCCCCGTGACGAAGGTCGCCTCCACCACCCGATGCGCCGTGGCGAAGGCGGCCTCCACATCGCCCTTTGTCGCGGTGCGCGTGAAGACCAGATTGTCGCCGAGCGAGGGGTGGATCACCACCGCGCCCGGCGCAAGCGCGGTTTCCATGTCGAGCTGCGCGGGCAGCGGATCGAAGCGCACATCCAGCGCGGCGACGCCGTCCTCCGCCGCGGCGCGGCTCTCGGCGATGACGGCGACCACCGCCTCGCCCTGCCAGGTCGCGCGCTCCAGCGGAAGCGGATACTGCGGCGCGGATTTCATGCCCTTGAGGTGGTCGAGCGTCGCCACCCAGGGGTCGCAGACCTTCGCCAGATCCGCGCCCGTGAACACGCGCAGCACGCCCGGCACCTGCATCGCCGCCGTGCTGTCCACGGCGACGATGCGCGCATGCGCGTGCGGGCTGCGCAGGAACGCGGCATGCACCAGGCGCGGCAGCGTCACGTCATCGGTGTAGGTGGCCCTGCCCTGCACCAGCCTTGGCAGGTTCGGGCGCGGGACGGAGCGTCCGATATAGGAGTTCGGCAGGTCGGCGCGGGAGAGGCTCATCGGCGCGCCTCGATCACATCGGCCACCGCATCCACGATCGCCTGGTAACCCGTGCAGCGGCAGTAATTGCCCGAGAGATGCTCGCGGATCGCGGCTCGGTCGGCTTCGGGGTGATGGCGGAGGATGTCGGCGGCGGCCATCACCATCCCCGGCGTGCAGAAGCCGCATTGCGCGGCGTTGCGGGCGATGAAGGCGGCTTGCAGATCGGCCGCCTCGCCGCTGTCGGTCAGGCCCTCGATCGTGGTGACCTCCGCGCCGTCAAGGCTCGCCGCCAGCACCAGGCAGCCTCGCACGATCTCGCCATCCACGCGGACCGTGCAGGCGCCGCAGACGCCATGCTCGCAGCCGGCATGGCTGCCGGTGAGGCCGAGATCGAGGCGGAGGAAATCAATCAGGTGCCGCCGCGGCTCCACGCTGCGCGTCACGCGCTCGCCATTCACGGTGAGGGTGATCGGGATCATGCCGCCGTCTCCCGCGCCGGCAGGAAGCGCCCCAGCACGCGGCGCGTGAGGACCTTCGCGAGATGCCGCTTCATCGCGGGCGGGCCGTGCAGGTCCGCCGGCGGATCGAGATCGACATCGAGCGCCGCGGCCGCCGCCTCGATCGCGGCCGCGTCCAGCACGGCGCCGGTGAGCGCGGCATTGGCGCGCGCCGCGAGCACCGGCGCGCCGCCGACGCCGAAGAAGGCGAGCCGCGCCGAAGCCACGCGCGCGCCCTCCATCACGAGGCAGGCGGCGAGACCGGCCATCGCATAATCGCCGGAGCGGCGCGCCACCTCCTCGATGGCGCAGCGCGTCGCCGGCGTGGCCAAGGGCAGTTCGAGCGCCGCGATCAGCTCGCCCGGGCGCAGCGCCGTCTCGAACAGGCCGGTGAAGAACTCGGCGGCCCGCACGCGGCGCTCGCCCCCGCGCGAGACCAGCACCAGCGTCGCATCCAGCGCGACCGCACAGGCCGGCAGCTCAGCAGCCGGGTCCGCATAGGCCAGGCTGCCGCCGAGCGTGCCGCGGTTGCGGATGGCAGGGTGCGCGATCAGGGGCACCGCCTGCGCCAGCAGCGGCGCATGACGCGCGACGAGCTGATCGCGCCCGAGCTCCGCATGCCGCGTCAGCGCGCCGATGCGCAGCACGCCGCCGGATTCGCCGATGCCGCGCAGCGCGGCGATGCGCGTGATGTCCACCAGGATGGCGGGATCGGAAAGGCGGAAGGCAAGCGTGGCGAGCAGCGTCTGCCCGCCCGCAAGCACGCGCGCGCCATCGTCATGCTGCGCCAGCAGGTCCCACAGCTCCGGCAGCGAGGTGGCGCGCGCATAGCCGAAGGCCGGCCACTTCATGGACGAAAGCTCCCCGCAACACCCTTGTTGATCATTTGATCATCTGAAAGCATGCTGCCTGTCAAGCGGCGCCTTGCGGGGGAGATGCGGCTTGGAGGGCATGCTGCGACCGGGACGGAGGCTGGATCCGGCGGAGCGGCGCGAACGCATCGTGGCGGCCGCCGTCTGCTACTTCGCGGAGGTCGGCTTCGGCGGCACCACGCGCGACCTGGCGAAGCGCGCGGGCATGACGCAGGCCCTGCTCTACCGCTACTTCGCCAGCAAGGATGAGCTCGCCGAGGCGGTCTATGAGCATGTCTTCCTCGGGCGCCTCCAGCCGCATTGGCCGGCGCTGCTGCGCGACCGCACGCAGCCGCTGGAGGCGCGGATGATCCGATTCTACCGCGAGTACACGGCCGCGATCTTCACCTATGAATGGATGCGCATCTTCATGTGGGCGGGCCTTGCCGGCGAGAGGCTGAACCGCCGCTATCTCGGCCATGTGGGCGAGCGGCTGCTGACGCCGCTGGCCGAGGCGATCGCCGCCGATGGCCGCTTCCGCGCGCCCGACCTCGAGGCGATGTGGGCGCTGCATGGCGGCATCGTCTATCTCGGCATTCGCCGCTTCATCTACCAGTTGCCGACGCCCGAGGATGTCGGCCCAGTGATCGAGCAGAGCATTCGCCGCTTCCTCGCCGGCCTCGGCCCGTCTACGCCGCGAGGCGACGGGTCCAGTCCCGCAAGCTCGTCACGAGCTGGCTCACCAGCGCGCGCGTCGTCTCGTCCGTCAGTCGGCCGGCAGCGTCGAACCGCGTCGCCGCCTGGGAGATCGCGACCTCCGGCTTGTTGAGCACGTAGCCATTCAGGCCGGTCACGATGCGGCGCAACTCATGCTGGCCGCGTGCCGTGCCGAACAGCCCGGTCGCCGCGCCCATCACCGCGAAGGGCTTGCCGTCGAAGGGCTGCGCGGGCGGGCGCGAGGCCCAGTCAATCGCGTTCTTCAGCACGCCGGGCACCGAGTAGTTGTATTCGGGCATCGCGAAGAGCAGCGCATCCGCCTCCTTGATCGCCGCGCGGAAGGCCGCGACCGGCGGCGGATAGCCGGTGCCGAGCCGCTCGTCATCGTCATAGGGCGGGATCTCGCGCAGCCCCTCGAACAGGGTGATCCGCACATCGTCGGGTGCGAGTTCCTGCGCTGCGCGCAGCGCCCAGGTGTTGAAGGACGCCTTGCGCAGGCTGCCGGAGATGCCGAGCACCTTGATCACGCTCATTCCGATGTCTCCTCGGGGATTCAGGCCGGCCAGGCCAGCGTCTCGCCGCGCAGCCATCCGGCGCCGGCCCGATACAGCGCCTCGACGCGCTCGCCCTTCAGCCCGGGCATGTCGCGCTTCACCTCATAGCCGATCCGCGTCTGCAGGTAGGCGAGGTGGCGATAGCCTTCCGGGAAGCGCGTGAGCAGATCGCGATCCAGTTCCAGCCGCGCGGCGGGGTCCACCGGGTCCATGCGGTCCTTCTCGTAGATCGGCTGGCGCATCACGATGCCCCAGCGCATCCCGTCCCCTTGGGCACGCTCCTCGCAGAAGTCGTAGAAGCGGCCGGTGCAGACCACGTCCACGAGCACGCCCTCCACCGGCGCGCGCTGGCTGATCGTCATCTTGGTCTGGGCGATCGCGCGCGTGCCCTGCACATCCACGCTGATGCCGCCGAGGAAATGCAGGATGGAGACGCCCTTGGCCCATCCGGCCTGGCTCGCCGCGATGAACTCGGCGGCCGGTGCCTGGCACCAGGTCGCCATCATGAAGCCGTCCTCGTGCCAGCAGGTGCGGAAGCGATCCCAGTCGCCGGCGTCGCGCCAGATCGCCCAGTTCTGCACCAACTCCGCCACGCGCTGGCGTTGGATCATCGCGAGATCGGGCGTCATGCAGCCTCCCTGACCGGTGCGGGCGATTAGGGCCGGGGCCCATGCCGGTCAAGCCGCAAACGGTTGCAGAGGCGCGGCGGAGCGGGCAAAGAAGCCGCCGGGAGGACCATATCCATGCCATTCGCGCGACGCACGCTGCTCGGCGCATCGCTGCTGCCCTTCGCCGCGCAGGCGCAATCCGCGCGGCGCTGGCCTGACCGGCCGATCCGCTTCATCCAGGGCTTCGCGGCGGGCGGCGCCACCGACATCATCGCGCGGCTGATCGCGCCCGCCATGGCCGCCGAACTCGGGCAGCCCGTGGTGGTCGAGAACCGCCCTGGCGCCGGCGGGACGCTCGCCGCCGAGACACTCGCGCGCGCGCCCAAGGATGGGCACACGCTGATGCTCATCAACAACGGCTTTGCCGTCGCCGCCGCGCTGTATCGCCGCCTGCCCTATGATCCGGTGGCCGATGTCGCACCGGTCTCGATGGTCTGCTCCGTCGGGCTGGTGCTCGTCGCGGGGCCGGCGGGCGCCGATGCGATCGCGGATTTCGCCGATCTCCGCCGCCGCGCCCAGGCGCAGCCGGAGCGGCTGAACGTGGCGACCGTCGGCGTCGGCAGCACGCAGCACCTGGTGGCGGAGGCGGTGCAGTCCGCCGCGGGCTTCAAGCTCACCCACGTGCCCTATCGCGGCACGCCCGCCGCGCTCATCGGGCTGCGCAACGGCGAGGTGCAGGTGCAGGTCGAGCCGATCTCGGCGGTGCTCGGCCAGATCCGCGACGGCGGCGCGCGGCCGCTCGCGGTCACCTCGCGCGAACGCTCGGCGCTGCTGCCGGATGTGCCGACCATCGCGGAACTCCTCGGCCAGCCGGATTTCGACATCCAGACCTGGTACGCGGTCGCCGCACCCGCCGGCACGCCGGCGGAGGTCATCGCCCGCGTGGACGAGGTGACGCGCCAGGTCGCCGGCACCGCGGAGATGCGCGCGAAGCTCGCCGAACTCGGCATGGCGCCGCGCAGCCTCGCCTCCCCGGACGCGGTGCGCGCGATGGTGCATGGCGAGATCGCGCGCTGGCAGCGCGTGGTGGAGACCGCGCGGATCGAGCAGCAGTAGCGCGGTTCAGTTCCGCGCCATCGCCGGGACCTGGCGATGCCAGTCGGTGGCGCGCTGCAGCGCATGCGCCACGCGCAGCACCAGCGCGTCGGCGAAGGCCGGGCCGGCGATCTGCATCCCCGTCGGCATCCCGCCCTCGCCGAAGCCGGTCGGCACCGCCACCGAAGGACCGCCCGTGACGTTGAAGGGGGCGGCGAGCGAGCCGAGCTCGAAGACGCCCCAGCGCGGCGTCGCCTCGATCGGTGGCGCCTCGGCGGGCTGGACGGCGGTGACCAGCACGTCGTGGTCGCGGAAGGCGGCGTCCATCTCCGCGATCAGCGCGCGGCGGCGGCGCTGGGCGAGGATGTAGTGCTCCGCGCCGATCGTGCCGCCGAGCACCACGCGCTCACGGAAGATCGCGCCATACTCACCGAAGCGGGCGCGCAGCCAGGGCGCGTGGATCGCATGCGCCTCCGACATCATGATCGTCGCGGCGACGGCGTGCCAATCCGCCAGCGGCGAGAGGGTGACATCGGCGACCACCGCGCCCTCGGCATGCAGCACGCCGAGCGCGGCATCCAGATTGGCGCGCACGGCCTGGCTCGCAGGATTGTCGTGCTCATGGAAATGGCGGACCAAGCCGATCCGCAGCCCCCGCGCACCGCCGCCGAGGCTCGCCACCGCTTCCGACTGGCGGCCGGCATTGGCGGGGTCGCGCGGATCGGGCCCGGCCATCGCATCGAGAAGGAGCGCGCAATCCTCGGCGGAGGGCGCCATCGGCCCGACATGATCGAGCGACTGCGCCAGCGGGAAGACACCGCCGCGGCCGACCAGGCCATAGGTCGGCTTGAGGCCGGTGATGCCGCAGAGCTGCGCCGGGCCGCGGATCGAGCCCATCGTGTCGGAGCCCGTCGCGCCGAGCACCAGCCGCGCCGCCAGCGCGGCGCCGGACCCGCTGGAGGAGCCGCCGGTGAAGCGCGCCGGGTCCCAGGGGTTGCGGGCGGGCGGCGCCGGCAGGTCGAAGGAAGGGCCGCCGAGGGCGAATTCATGCGTGGTCAGCTTGCCGAGCAGCACCGTCCCGGCGGCGGCGAGCCGGGCGGCGGCGGCAGCGTCCTCGGCCGGGACATGGCCGGCGCGGATGCGCGAGCAGCAGGTGGTCTCGATCCCGGCGGTCTCGACGATGTCCTTGTGGGCGATGGGGATACCGTCGAGCGGGCCGAGCGGGGCACCGCGGCGGAACCGCGCCTCGGCGGCGCGGGCGTCGGCCAGGGCGCGGTCCGCGGTGACCGCGACGAAGCTGTGGAGCGTGGGGTCGAGCCGCTCGATTCGGGCGAGCAAATCCCGCGCCAGTTCAACCGGGGATAGCGTGCCGACGCGGAAGGCGGCCGCCGCCTCGGCGATCGAGGCGGGCCTCACCGCGGGCCGTCCGGGCGGAAGATGCTGGCCGGCTCGGCCTCGGGCGGTGTCGCGCCGAGGCGCGCCAGCATGGCCTGGAGCCTGGCATGCCCCTCATCGAGCGAGCGGAGCGTCTCCGGCGGCAGGTCGTAGCCAGCGAGCCGCAGGGCGTCGGCAACGGGGGGAGGGGTGTCGGCCATGTCCAGTTCCTCGTGACTCGGCGCATCGTGGCGGGTCGGGCGGTGGTGTCGAGACTTCGTGGGGCAGGCGCAGGACGATTCCTTACAAACCTCCGATTGTAGTATACGATCATCACATTGTCTCATAAATATATCTCTGCGATATTACTGATTGTATCATTCAAAATTACTGTAGAAACGCGAAATTTTTCTCAAAATCAGGCAGTCGCCCTCGGGCGACGCGCCGGGCAGCCTGCTTCTGCCGGCTTGCCCTGTTGCAGGCCGCCAGCATCACAATCTTCGGCTGATCCGCTTTGAAACAAACGGAATCAAACGTCTAGGCTCCACTGCCGCAACGCTGCCCCACCTGCAACAGGGCTAAATTTTTCCTTTGCGTAGAAGACAGCGACACGGTGAACGCGTTAGCTTTTCTGCGCTATTCAGTCACCGCGCGTGTCAAGAGCGTTTCGCGCAAGTTCTGGCGAGCCGACCCGCCGGCCGGCCCGCATACCAGGAGGTACCCGATGTTCGTGCTGCCGAACGGCCCCGAGATGGCCTTCGACCACCAGATGCCGCTTTCGAGAGCCTCATCAACTCCGCGTGAACAAATGGCGGAGCGACTGCCACGCGCCGTCCAGCCCTTCCTCACCTGGCTCACCGCCAAGCCCGCCCCGCATGAGGAAGCCCCGCATCGCAGCGCCATGGGCTTCCTCGCCGGCGCGCTCGCCTGGATCGGCGCCGGCGTGCTGCTGACGATCCTGCCCTTCCTCGTCAGCTCGTCGCTGCCGGCGATCTGGCTCGCGGTGCCGATCGGCCTGCTGCTCACCTGCTGCGGGCTCGGCCTCTTCCAGGTGGTGATCTTCCACCACTGCTCGCACGGCACCGTGTTCCAGACGCGCGAGGCCAATCGCCGCGCCGGCCGCCTGATCTCGTCGCTGCTCCTGTTCAAGCGCTTCGACGACTACCAGCGCGAGCACATGCTGCATCACAGCGCGAAGAAGCTGCTGACGGAGGAGGATGAGTTCGCCGACTTCGTGCTCGGCCTGCTCGGCCTCGAAGCCGGCCTGTCGAAGAAGGAGCTGTGGCGGCGCCTGCTGGTCTGCACCTTCTCGCCGATGTTCCACTGGAAGTTCTTCGTCCGCCGCGTCGAGAAGAGCCTGTTCACCGGCGATGCCGCGCATGACTGGCCCGGCCGCGTCTTCTGGGGCGGCGCCATCGTGGCGACGCTCGCCACCGGCACCTTCTGGATCTTCGCGCTCGCCTGGATCCTGCCCGTCACCGTGCTGCTGCAGATCGCGACGATCTATCGCATCATCGTCGAGCATGCCTTCCCCGAGGCGGAACTCGTCGCCGCGCGCAACAAGGATTTCGTCTGCCACGCGACGCTCGGCGTCTTCCCCGGCCGCGAGCCGCCCGCGGAGCGCGCCACGACCCCGGCCGGCTTCTTCGCCTGGGGCGCCTGGTGGGCCGAGATGCTGACGGTGCAGCTCTTCGTGCGGCTCTTCGTGCTGGTCGGCGACGCGCCCTGCCACGACTTCCACCACCGCCGCCCCGCGACGCGCCGCTGGACCACCTACGCGCATGCCCGCCAGAGCGACCTCGACGCCGGCTCGCCGGGCTTCCCGGCCGGCTATTTCGAGTGCTGGGGCCTGTTCGCCGCGGTGGACCGCAACCTCGCCAGCCTGGCGGCCACCCTGCCCGAGACGATCGGCCGCGCGCCGGCGGCGGCCGAGACCGCCCCGCGATCCGCACCGGTGCCCGTCGCGGCATGATCAGGATCGGGCGGGGCACGGCGGTGCCCCGCCCGGTCGGCGTTATCCTGCCGCGTTCGCCTTCGGCTCGGCCTCGCCCAGCCGTGCCGCGCTGGCCGGCAGCAGGATGGTGACCGTCGTGCCGACGCCCGGCGCGCTCTCGATCTCCATCACGCCGCCATGCGCCTCGATGAGGCCCTTGGCGATGGGCAGGCCAAGGCCCGTGCCCGGGAAGGTGCGGGCGTGGCCGCCGTCGATCTGCTGGAACGGCTCCAGGGCGCGCGGGATGTCCTCCTCCCGCATGCCGACGCCGGTGTCGCGGATCGCGATCTCCGCGCGCCCGTCGCGGCCGAGCCGCGTGGTGACGGAGACCTGGCCCCCGCTGGCCGTGAACTTCACCGCGTTGCTCAGCAGGTTGTTCAGAACCTGGCGGAAGCGCAGCGGATCCACCATCACCTCGAGCGTCGGCGCGACATGCGCCGAGGCCAGCCGCACATCCGCCTGGATCGCGAGCCCGGCGATCTCGCGCAGCGCGCTGCCGACCAGCACATCGGCCTGGCACCAGGCGAGCGCGAGCTGCGGCGGCTGCCGCGCCAGGCTCGAATAGTCCAGGATCTCGTTGATCAGCTCCAGCAGCACCCGGCCGCTCTCGTTGATCTGGCGCGCATAGTCGCCGGACTGCCCGGAGGTCAGCGAATAGCGCGAGCCCGGCATCATCATGTCCGAGAAGCCGATGATGGCGTTGAGCGGCGTGCGCAGTTCATGGCTCAGCGTCGCGATGAAGCGCGCGCGCAGCGCGCTCGCCTCCTCGGCGGTCTGCTTCGCGGCATGCAGTTCGAGCTCCGCCTGCTTGCGCGCGAGCACGTCGATATAGACCGAGAGCGCCCCCTCCACGAGTTCCTGGTCCCCTGCCTCGAAGGGGCGGCTGACATTGGATTCCGACTGGTTCCCGAGGATCAGCGCATGCCCCGAGGCCTTGTCATAGGCCCAGAGGACGTAGGGCATGCGCAGGATGCCCGTCAGCTCATAGGCCGGCGTCTCGATCACCGTGCGGGAGGTGGTGAGGAAGAAGGGCGGGGCGTTCGGCACCATCGCCCATTCCGGCTGCGGCTCCGCCCCGAAGCCGATGGCATGCGTCACGCGGAACTGGTCGGAGGCGCCCGGCGCGCCCTCGCGCTGGCAGAAGGCGGCACGGTCGCAGAGCGTGTTCTCGACGATCAGCGCGAGCATGGAGGCGCCGATCGCCTCCGGCGTCGCGACGTTGTCGGCCAGCCGGTGCGCCTCGCGGATCAGCTTGGCGACGGTGCGGCTGCGGCGCGCCTCGCGGAAGGCCTGGCTCTGCTCCTCCTGGAGGCGCAGCAGGCGGGCGCCCAGGTCGTTGCATTCGCGCCGGTAGTAGGCGAGTTCCCGTTCGAGCTTCGCGAGTTCCAGCATCCTGAGCTGGCTCAATCCCGTCTCCGCAGCACCGTCAGCACGCCCGTCCAGTCGAGGGGGCGCGCCTGTTGTCCCGCGAAGGGGGCGACTTCCACCCCGGAATAGAAACCGAGGAAGGGAAGCCGGGCGTCGAGGCCGCTCACCACGAGATCCGCCTCCTCCACCGCCGAGCCGCTGCGCGCGCTCGCCCGGCCGGCGCAATCGATGTAGAGGCTGAGCAGGTTGTCGTGGCCGGCCAAGCCCTTGTTGATCTCCTGCACGCCGCGGCGGACGGAATCGAGCATCAGGCCGTTGTCGCGGCTCATGATCTGCACCAGCGTCCCCCTCTCGAAATCCGGCTCGAACAGCGTGATGGAGCCGGTCGCGGCATCGGCGCTGAGGATCAGCCGGTTCACGTAGGATTTCTCGTCATAGGGCGCGTAGGGGTCGCCCTGCTTCTGGCCGAGGGTCGCGACCAGCGAAAGCTCCTGCCCGCGCCCGCCGCCGATCGGCAGGCCGAGCATGCGCTCGATGACCTTCAGCGCGGGCTCGCCATCCAGTTCATAGACGGTCGCGCCCTCGATGCGGGTGATCTCCATGAAGGCGCTGACCGGCCGGCAGCCGTGCAGGATCTCGGTCTCTGCCATGATCCCGGGCGGGAAGACCAGCGCGACGACGGCATGCTTCGACACGCCGTCGCCGTCGAACACCCAGGCGCCCGACATGTTCATGTCGGTGAGCAGCCCGCCGCCGACGAGATAGACCGGCGCGTCGCCGAGCCCCTCGTTGAAGCCGTTCACGATGGAGCTTGCGGCATGCAGGCGCGGCGGCTGGGTGGAGGCGACGCTGTCGAACAGCAGGATCACGACGCTTTCCTGCGTCACCGCCTCGCGCACCTGGGCGCCCAGCGCGGCGCCGGCCTTGCGCTCGTCAATGTCGAGGCCGCGGGTCAGCATCACGCGCGGGGTGGTGGCGGGATCGTCGAAGGCGATCAGTCCGAGTTCGAAGCCGCTGTAGCCGGCACCCGCGCGCGAGATCGCGCCCGCGGCGGAGCCGCCCACGACCGGCACATCCCCGAGCGCGTCACGCAGCGCGGCGCGCACCGCCTGCGGGTCCAGCTTGCCGCCGGTGAAGGCCAGCAGCAGCCGCGGCGGCTCGGCGGCCTGCCCAAGGGCGGCCACGGCGTTGCGCACCGCGGTCGAGGGATCCGGGCTCTTGCCGAAGCCCACGCGCATCCTGTCCTCCAGACAATCCTTGAGGGAGGGGTGCAGCCCGGAGCCAGACGGCTCTCCAGGGACGTGCAACCCTCAACCAGTCTCTCATCTTATGGCTGATCGGTCACCTACGGGTCAACCGACACCCGTCGGATTGCTTCATTTGCCGAGACATGGCCCGCAACAAATACAAAGCCTGACAATGTCAGCAATCGTCATCGCGCCAGGCTTGCAGCGCCGTGGCGCGCAGCCCGCGGCGGAGGCATGCTGCGCATCGTGGCCGATCCCGAGACAAGGCGGAGCCTTGCCCGCCTCCCCCTGTTCCACGGCGTACCGGATGGCGCGCTCGACCGGCTCGCCCTGGCGGCGCGACCGCTCCGCCTGCCGGAGGGCGCGGTGCTGTTCCGACGCGGCGACCCTGGCGAGGGCCTCGTCATCCTGCTCGACGGGCTGGTGCGCCTGCATGTCTCGACCGAGGCGGGGCGGGAGCTGACGCTCGGCCTGGTCGGACCCGGGGAGCCGATCGGGGAGATCGCGCTGATCGATGGCGGCCCGCGCAGCGCGGATGCGACGGCGTTGACCCCGCTGCGCGGCCTGCTGCTGCGCCATGCCGACGCCGCCGCGGTCATTGCCGAGGATGCGGCGGTGGCCGGCGCGCTGCTGCGCACCCTCGCGGCGCGGCTGCGGCGCACCACGGACCAGACGGAGGCGGTCGGGCTGCGTCCGCTGCCGGCCAGGGTGGCGACCGCGCTGGTCCAGCTCGCCTCCGCCGATCCCTCCGGCCTCGTCCGGCTGCCGCAGGGCCAGATCGCGGCGCTGGTCGCGGCGACGCGGCCCAAGGTGAATGCGGTGCTCGGAGAATTCCGCGCGCGCGGCCTGATCGAGCCGCATCGCGCCGGGCTGCGCCTGCTGGATCTCGAAGGGCTCAGGGCGCTGGGCGCGGGCGGGTGAGGGCGGGCGGTTTCGCCGCCGCGCTTCTCGCGGCCGCCGCGCTGCTCTGGCCCGGCCCGGCGGAGCAGGCGCGGGAGGCGGCGACCGACACGCTCATGCACCTGGTGCCCCGGCCGGAGGCGCCGCTGCCGGTGGTCCTGGTCGCGCTGGACGAGGCCGCGTTGTCCGGCGCGCCCTGGCCCTGGCCGCGGGCCTCGCTGGCGGCCCTGGTGGAGGCGGCGGCCCGTGCCGGCGCGGCCGCCGTGGCGCTCGACATCGCGCTTGCCGACGCGGCCGAGGGTGACGAGGCTCTCGCCGCGGCGCTCGGCGCGGTACCCTCGGCCCAGGCAGCGCTTGCGGGCGCGGGCGCGCCGGCCTTTGGCGTGGCGCTGCTTGGCACGCCTGATCTCGCCGGGCTCGCCCGGCTTCCGGGGCTGGAGGCACCGGCCCTGGGCGGCGCGACGGCGGGCTTCGCCGGGCTGCCGGGCAATCCGGTGCGCGGCGTGCCGCTGTTGGTGCAGGCCGGCGATCAGGTGCAGCCCGGGCTCGCCCTGGCCGCGCTCGCGCGCGGGCTCGGGGCCCCGACGATCCTGGTCAGGGATGGCACGCCGCCGCTGATCCAGCTCGGCGATGTCGTCCTGCCGCTGCCGCCGGACGGGATGCTGCGGCTGCATCCCGCGCGGGGCGCGGTCCCCATGGTCTCGGCGCGAAGGGTGGCCGCGCTGCCGGAGGGCGCGCTGGCCGGCAGGCTCGCGGTGATCGGCGTGACCGCGCCCGAGTCGGCGGCGCTGCGGCCCTCGGTGTTCGGCGCCTTCACCCCCTCCGCCGTGCTGCAGGCGGAGGCGGCGGCGCAACTTGCGCAGGGCTGGGTTCCGCTGCGCCCGGCGGCGGCGCGCTGGCTGGAGGCCGCGGTCGCGCTGCTGCTCGGCGTGCTGGCGGCCTTCCTGGTGCGGCGGCGGGCCGCGCTGGGGCTGGCGGTGGGGCTGGGACTCGCGCTCGCCTGGCTGGGGCTCGCGACGGCGGCGCTGCGCCTCGGGCCGCTGCTGCTCGACGCCGCCCTGCCCATGGCGGCGGTGCTGGCCGCCGCCGCCACCGAAGCGGCGGCCACCGCCCTGCGATCCGCGCGCGATCGCGCCCGGCTCGTCGCGCGCTTCGCGAGCCGGCTCCCGACCGGCGTCGCGGAGGCCCTGCTGGCGCGGCCCGAGGCGGAGAGGCTGCGGCCGGAACGCCACCAGGTCGCGGTGCTCATCACCGACCTCGCCGGCTTCTCGACGATGGTCCGGCAGGCGGAGCCGGCCGCGCTGATCGCGGCGCTGAACGCCTATCTCGCTGGCATCGAGGCGGCGGTGCTGGCCGAAGGCGGCACGCTGGAGCGGCTGATCGGCGACAGCGTGCTCGGCGTGTTCGGCGCCCCGGTGGCGATGGCGGACCATGCCGCGCGGGCGCTGCGCGCGGCGCGCGCCGTGGATGCCTTCGCCGAGGCTTTTCGGGCCTCGCCGGAGGGCGTGGCGCTGGGCTGGGGGGAGACGCGGATCGGTGTGGCGGCCGGCGAGGTGCTCGCCGGCGAGATGGGCGGCTCGCGGCTGACCTGGGCCGTGTGCGGCGACGCCGCGAATACCGCGGCGAGGCTGCAGGAACTGGGCAAGGTGGTCGGGCAGCGGGTGCTGGTGAGCGGCTTCGAGGCGGCGGGGCTCGTGGGCCTCGGGCGCTTCGCGCTGCGCGGGATCGGCGAGGTCGAGGTGAGCGCGCTCGCGCCAGGCTGATTCGTCAGGAGACGGAGGCCAGCGCCGCGTTGATCCGCGCCTCGCCCCATCGCGCCGGCGCGGTGGGGACGCCGCCCACGACATCCACCCCCTCCCCCGCCGCGACCACCGCGGTGCCGCCCGGCGCTTCCACCGAGACCGCGCCGCGCGCGACGAAGACGGCGTGTTTCCCGTTGCTCTCGCCCGCGAAAAAGCGCGTGCCGCGCACGCCGATATGAGCCCACGGCATGGTGAGGCCGACCGCCGCGCCGCGCGGCTGTGGCGGGATGTCCATCAGCACTGCACCGCCGAAGCCCCGCACCGCGACGCCGGGGCGCGGGCCGCGCAGCGCGGCCATGTCCACCCGCAGCGCCGCGTTCTCGCCCAGTTGCAGCGCGATCCCGCCTTCGATGCGGCAGGCAAGCCGCGCGCCGGCGCCGGTGGTGAGCAGATCATCCATCAGGATTGGCGCGGTGGGTTCCAGCATGCGCGGCGCCTCGCCCGAGAACAGCGCGGTCGCGCGCCCCGCCAGCGCCGTGACCTCGCCGACGCGGGTGCGCGCGGCGAGCGCCGGGCGGGCCAGCGGCAGCAGCGGCAGGGCGAGGGCGAGGCGGCGGCGCATGGCGGGACGCTACTCCGGAAGCCCAGCGAAGCCCAGTGAACGCCGCGTTTCCGTGTCCGAGCGCAGCGTCTGCCGGCGCGTGGCGGCGTTCTGCGCCTCGGCGCGCCATTGCGCGATGCGGCGCAGCGCGGCAACGCCGCCGCCCGGCAGCAGTCTCGCAAGACCGGCCAGGCGCCCGCCGCCGAACAGACGAAATATCTCGTCATCGGTGGCGACGACCGCCTCGAAACTGCCGGGATCGCCCTGGCGCGCGCCGCGGCCGATGAGCTGGCGATCAATGCGCGGGCTGTCGCAGTATTCCGCCACGATCACATGCAGCCCGCCGAGTTCGCGGACCGCGTCCTCCAGGTGGATGTCGGTGCCGCGGCCAGCCATGTTGGTGGCCACTGTGACGCGGCCGCGCTCACCGGCGCGGGCCACGATCTCCGCCTCCTCCTTGTCGAAATGCGCGTTGAGGACGGTGTGCGCCAGGCCGCGCGCGGTGAGGCGGGCCGACAGGGCCTCGGATGCTTCCACGCTCTTCGTCCCGATCAGCACGGGGCGGCCGGTCGAGGCGATCTGCTGCGCCGCCTGCGCCACCGCGTTCCACTTCGCATCCTGGTCGCCCAGCAGCCGCGCGCCGAGATCCCGGCGCCGGCTGGGCCGGTTGGTCGGGATGCGCACGATCGGCAGGCCGTAGACGGCGCGCAGCTCCCCCGCGAGTTCCCAGCCCGTCCCGGTCATGCCGGAAAGTCGGAGGTAACGGCGGAAGAACCGCTGGTAGGTGATCCGCGCAAGAGTCTCGCGCCGCCCAGTGAGGGCGACGCCCTCCTTCGTCTCGATGAGCTGGTGCAGGCCCTTCTCCCAGGTGCGGCCATCGGCGATGCGTCCCGTGTACTCGTCCACGATCTGCACCTTGCCGTCCTGCAGCACGTATTGCTGTCCCCGCTGGTACAGGTGCAGCGCGGTCAGCGCCTGGGTCGCGAGTTCCTCGCGCGCGCGACGGATGGCGAAGAGGCCGCCGCGCAGGCGCGAAGCCTCCTCCACGCGGTCGCGGCCGGCATCGGTGAGCCGCACCAGGCGGCGACTGCGCAGCACCTCGTAATGCGGGCCTTCCTCGAGCCGGGTCGCGATCTCCAGCGCGACCGCGTAGGTCGACGCCGCATCGTCCTCGCCGCCGGTGTCGGCGGAGATGATCAGCGGCGTCCGCGCCTCATCCACCAGGACGCTGTCCGCCTCGTCCACGATGGCGAAGCCGAGGCCCCGCAGCAGCAGCGGCTGCGCCGCCGCGTCGCGCAGCAGCGCCACCACCGCACGCCCGGCGCGCCCGCGCCGGCGGCCGAGCGCGATGCGGTCGCGGAGATAGTCGAAGGCGATCTCCTTGTTGGCGCCGTAGGTGATGTCAGCGGCATAGGCCTGGCGCCGCTGCTCGGGCTTCTCGCCATGGCGGCAGATGCCGACGCTGAGGCCGAACAGCTCATAGAGCGGGCGCACGATCTCCGCGTCGCGCTCGGCCAGGTAGTCGTTGACGGTCACGACATGCACGGGCAGGCCGGCCAGGGCCGCGGCAATGGCGGGTGGGCCGGCAGTGATGGTCTTGCCCTCGCCGGTCGCCATTTCCGCGAGCCAGCCTTCCACCAGCGCCCGGCCACCCATGAGCTGCACGCGGTAATGCCGCTTGCCGAGCACGCGGCGACTGCCCTCGCGGGCGAGCGCGAAGCAGCGCACCAGCAGATCCTCGCGCAGCCCGTGACGGAGGAAGAGCGGGCGCAGTGCCTGCGCATCCTCGCGCAGGCCGTCGTCGGTGAGGGCCTGCACCTCGGCCTCGGCGGCATCCACGCGGTCGCAGAAGCGTTGGAGCAGACGACGGCGATGGCCGAGGCCGCGCGCCAAGAGTTCGCCCCAGGCCATGAGGGCGCGATCCACCAGATTGGGGTCGCGCTCCGCGCGCTCCGGATAGGGGCCGGACTGCCTTTCGTCGGTGCGCCAGGGTTTGTGGCGCGTGTCGAGCTTCATGATCGCCTCACTCCCCTGCGAAACGGGGGAGGGCGTTCGCGGTCACAGCTGCAGCCGCGCCAGCAGCAATTGCCGGCCGCGCCGCCACCATTGCCAGCCCAGCGGCTCCGCGCCGTGGTCGAAGCGGACGAAGACGCGGCCGCCGAAGCCTTCCTCGATCGCGCCCTCCGGCAGCGCCAGGTCGAACTGGAACATCCGTTCCAGCGTGCGCGGATTCTCGCCGGACTGCGCTGGATCGGCGGCGAATCGCCCGCCGCCCTCGATGGCGAGCGCGCGGCTCGGCAGGCGTTCCGAGGCGGCCGGCACCTCGCGCACCAGCCGCGCCGGCAGCGGATCCCACACGCGGCCGGGCAGCGCGACCTCCACGCCTTCGAGGCGGCTGCGCACCAGCTCGATATCCGCCTGCGGCACGACGACGCGGGCCAGGGAGGCGTGGATGGGCGTGATGAAGCCGATGACGTCGCCGCGCTTCACGTAGCGCCCGGGCAGGTCGTCCGCGCGCGGCACGCGGAAGGTGCCGGCGGTGGCGCTGGCGACCGTCAGCGCGGCAAGCCGTTCTTCCGCGCGGGCGATCTGCTGTTCCTTGAGCGCGATCTCCTGCCGCGTCACGCCGGCCTTCACGCGATCGGTGAACTGTTCCGAGTCCAGCCGCGCGCGGAGGGCTTCGAGCTGGGCGCGGCCCACCGCGATCTCGGCAGCGAGGTCGGGATGTTCCGCCTGCACCAGCGTCGTGCCGGCGGCCACGACGCTGCCCGGCGCCGTGGCAACGGCACTGATGAATCCGTCGCCGCCGGCGCGGACGATCGCCTCCTCCGGCAGCCACAGCACGCCCTCGGATGTCGTGCGCAGCGGCGCCGGCACCAGCAGCAGCAGCGCCAGCGCGGCGGCCAGCCCGCCGAATGTCACACCCATCGCCCGCCCGCGATGCAGCGCAAGCCGAGGGCTGGTGCCGACATGCCAGAGCGCCTTCGCCATCGGCAGCACGAGCCCGAGCGTGACGCCCACGATCGCCATGAGCACGCCGATGACGAAGAAGCTCTCGGCGACGAAGAAGGCGATGCCGAACAGCACCACCATGCGCCAGACGAAGCTGGCGGGCGCATAGACCAAGAACCAGAAGCGCTCCCAGTTCGTCGCGACCGGTTCCTCCACATCCGCGCCGAACAGCCGCTTCTCCGCGAGCCAGCCCCACCATTTGTTGGCGCGGCCGCCGAGATTCGGGATCTCCAGCAGGTCGCAGGCGATGAAGTAGCCATCCAGCCGCAGCAGCGGGTTCAGGTTGAAGACAACCGTCGAGACGCCGGCGACCAGCATCACGTTGAACAGCACCGCGCGCAGCAGCCCGGGCTCCACCAGCGTCCAGAGGATCATCGCGATGCCCGCGACGAAGACCTCCGCGATCACGCCGGCCGCGCCGACGCCGGCGCGGCGCCATCTGCTGCGGAAGGCGGCCGAGGATGTCGCGTCCACATAGGGCACGGGCGCCAGCGCGATGAGCATGATGCCCATCTCCCGCACCTCGCCCCCGCCGGCGCGCGCGGCGTAGCCATGGCCGAGCTCATGGATCAGCTTGAGCACGGGGAAGACCAGCGCGACGAGCAGCAGCCCCTGCGGCGTCATCACCTTGTCCGCCAGGTTGCCCGTCAGCTCCTGCCAGTGCATCGCGGCGAGCAGGGCGCCGAAGCCGACCACCAGCAGCCACAGCGCCGCGCCGAAGGGCGAGAGGATGGGCCGCACGAAGGGCAGCGTGCGGGCGAGAAACCGGTCCGGGTCGCAGACGGGAACCTTGATCGAGACCGGATTGCCCGCGCGCTGGAACAGCTTTCGGCGCATCTGCTTGCCGCGACGCTGGAGCATCTCCGCCGGGTCCGCCGCGACATCCGTCTCCAGCAGGTCGGCGGCGTGGAGCTGGGAGAGCAGGTTGACGACCGCCGTCTGGCTCGGCGCCTCGTCGCCGAAGCGCTCGACGAGGTCCTTCCACAGCGCGTCCACGCTGCGCTTGCCATCCATCAGCCCCGCAAGCTGGTAGCCGGCGGGGCTGAATCGGTGATAGCGACCCGAGGCGTGGTCCTGCACCACATACCAGGTCTGGCCGCGGTAGCGGTGCCGGTGGATGCGGACATGCGGGCGCAGCCGCGGCTTCAATCGCGCGACGCGGTGCCATTCCTCGGAGAGATAGGCTTCGCGGGCCATGGCGGTGCTAGGGGAGCCAGGTCCAGAGGCTCATGCGCACCCAATCCACCAGGCTGCGCGTCCAGATCCAGACGAGCGAGCGGTCCTCGACGACGAGCTTGGCGACACCTTCCATGCCGGGCCGCAAGCGCGCGGCGGGATCATCCACGCTGGCCTCGACGCGGAAGACGTTGCGCCCATCCTGCGCGCTGGCGACCGGCGTGATCTTCGTCACGGTCACCCGAAAACTGTCGGCGGTGAGGCCGGTGAGCACCAGCATGCCACCCTGCCCCTCGCGCAGGTGGCGCAGATCCCGCTCCTCCACCCGCAGCACGACGCGATAGCCATCCAGCGGCGCGATCTCGAACAGCACCTTGCCGGTCTCGACCGGCGCGCCGAGCTGCTGCGAGAGGTCGCCCGAGACGACGATGCCGCGGAACGGCGCGCGCACCGTGGCGCGGGCCAGCTTGCCCTCGACCAGCGCCAGCTGCGCCTCGGTCTGCTGCACCTGGGCGGCGAGCATCCGCGCCTGGGCGCGGTCCTGCCGGCCCAGCGCCTCCTGGTAGCGCAGCAGCTGCTGCTCGCGCTCGGCGCGCCAGCGCGCGGCTTCGAGGCGCATCTCACGGTCGTCCAGGCTGGCAAGCGCCTGGCCTTCCTCCACGACATCGCCGGCACGCGCCGGCGCGGTTGCGACGAATCCCTCGAACGGCGCGACGGCGGCGCGTTGCACCGCGCCCTCGATCGCGGCGCGGGCGGCGACTCGGAACTCCCCGGTCGCGATGGCGAGCCAGCCGACCAGCCCGATCGCCGCGGCCAGCGCCAGCTTCAGCGCCGGGCGGCGCGGGCCGAAGACGGCGCGCAGCGCATCGCCCATCCAGGTGACGGCGCGGCCCGCGACGAGCTTCTCGGTCTCCGCCTTGGCCGCGATGACCGGGCCGAGCGCGTGGCCGATGGCTTCCAGCAGGCGCAGCGTGCCGGCATCGAAGGTCTCGCCCTCGCGTTCGAAGACGAGCACGCCGATCGTCGCGGCGCCCGCGGTCAGCGGCACGGCCGCGATGCCGGTGGCGCCCGACAGCTTCGCGAGCTCCGCCGCCGCGACCGCTATGCGGCGTGCGGTCTCCGGCAGCGCCGGCAGCACCACGCTCGCATCCTGGTCCAGCACCTCCTCCATCGCGGCTTCGAGGGCGGCGACCGTCTCCGCCTTCTCCTCGAACCAGGCGGTGTGCGAGACGGCGAAGAGCTTCGCGCCGCGCCGTTTCGCGAGGCCGAGCGAGACGCGGCGGCAGCTCAGCCGCGTGGCGAGGTCGGTCGCGATAGCGGTCGCGCTGCCGCGCAGCCTCTCCTGCTCGCCGGCCAGCGCAACGAGATCGAGCGCGATGCCGGTGCGGCGGAGCTGATCCGCATCCAGGCCGGCCTGGCGACGGCGGAACAGCGTCTCGAGCCAGCCGGCGCCCCAATGCAGCTGGCGCAGCGCAGCCTGCAAGGCCGGGCCGCTCGCGCGGACCTCCAGCACCACCGCGCCCTGCACGGCGCCGTCCACCTCCAGCGGATAGGCGACCTCTGAGCAGCCGTCGCGCCCGGCTGTGACGATGCCCTTGCGCTCCGCCAGCGCCTGCTGCGCGGTCTTCGCCAGGTGCGTCACGTCCCGCGCGCGGTCGGGCCAGATCGCGGCCGGCGTGAAGCGCGCGCGGCCTTCCTGCAGCAGCAGCAGGCCCGCCACGGCATCCGGCACGGCGCGGCACTGGATGGTGAGCCAGGCGGCACAGAATTCGCTCGCCTGCCTGGCGCCGGCGAAGGCTGCCCAGAGGGCAGCGTCCTCCGTCTGCGGCGTGACGAGCCGCAGCTTCGGCGGCACCGTCTCCGCTGCGGCCGGACGTTGCGGGGTCTCGCCGATGAAGGACATCGCCGCCCTGCCCTACGCGATGTTGCCGAGGGCGATGACGATCTCGCGGTTGGGATCGTCGCCTTCCGCGCCCTCCGCCACGAAATCCACTTGCCAGGAGGAGACGCCGCCGGCGGCCGTGGTGTCGAAGCCGGCGAACGCTGCGCCGAGATCGATCACCATCTCCTCCTCCTCCAAGGGTGCGGGCGCCAGCTTCGACGACGTCGCCGCGCTGGCCGAGAGCAGCCCCACGCTCTGCCCTGTCACCGTGACCGTCACGATGGCGGTGCTGCGATAACCCGCCTGGTCGGTGACGGTGTAGGAGAAGCGGTCGGTGCGGACCGCGCCTTCCGCCAGCCCGGCGAGCGTGGCGGAGGTGGTGGGATCGTAATGCACCGTGCCGTCGGGGTTGACCGAGAGCGTGGCGCCGAGCCGGCTGGTCGCCGCCACCTGGAACACCGTCAGAACCGCGCCCGCATCCGCATCCGTGTCGTTCGCCAGCACTGCGATGTCCACCGGCGTCTGCGAGCCGGTCGCTGCCGCATCGGCCATGGCCACCGGCCTGTCGTGGCGCCCCCGCACGGTGACCGTGACCGTCGCGGTCGCGGTGCCGCCCTTCCCGTCCGCCAGCGTGTAGGTGAAGGTGTCGCTGACCATCGTGCCGGCCGCGAGCACCTGGAGTGCGGCGACTCCACGGGGGTCATAGACGATGCGGCCTTCCGCGTTGACCGAGAGCGTCGCGCCGAGCGCCGAGAGCGCCCCATCCGGGAGCGCCGCGAGCACGTCGTTTCCGTCCACGTCGCTGTCGTTGGCAAGCACCGCAATGGCGATGGCCCGGTCCTCATCCGTCGCCACCCTGTCGTTGCGCGCGATCGGTGCATCGTTGCGCCCCTGCACGGGTACGCGGACGATCTGCGTTGCCGTCGCGCCGAAGCTGTCACGCACCGTATAAGTGAAGCTGTCGAGCGCGCTCTCGCCCTGCCCGAGCGCCTGGATCGCGGTGCTTTGGCGCGGGTTGTAGACGATCGCGCCGTTGCCGGTGATGCGCAGCGCGGCACCCAGCGCACTGACGGCATCCACGCCGACCAGGGTGACGCTGTCGCCGGCCTCCGGGTCGGAATCATTGGCGAGGACGTTGATGGTGATGTAGGCGTCCTCATTCGTCCCCATCCGGTCCGCCACCGGCTTCGGCGGGTCGTTGCGGCCGGTGACGGTGAGCGTGACGGTGGCGCTGCGGACCGCGCCCGAGGCGTCACGCATCTGATAGGTGAAGGTGTCAGTGACGACCTCGCCCTCGGCCAGCGCCTGCAACGCGGCGGAGCGGCGCGGATCGTACACCACGCGGCCATCGGTGCGGATCGAGAGCGCGGCGCCCTTCTCCGACCGCGCCGGCAATGGCAGCAGGCTCAGCGTATCGCCGATGTCGCGATCGGTGTCGTTGGCCAGGAGATCCAGCGCGACCGCCGCATCCTCATGCGTTGCGCGCGTGTCGTTGGCCGGGACCGGTGCGTCGTTGCGGCCATCCACCGTGACGCTGACCGTCTGGGTCACCGCGACGCCGAGGCTGTCCACGACCGTGTAGGTGAAGCTGTCCATCGCCTGCGCGCCCACCGCCAGGTTCTGCAGCGCGGCCGCACCGCGGGGGTCATAGACGATCTGCCCGTTCCCGGTCATCCGCAGCGCCGCGCCCAGCGTGCTGGTCGCCGGAACGGATTGCAGCGAGACGGTGTCGCCGGCATCCGGATCGGTGTCGTTCGCGCGCACCGGGATGATGATGGCCGCGTCCTCGTTGGTGGCGGCGACATCCGCCACCGGGCGCGGCGCGTCGTTGCGGCCGCCCACGGTCACGGTGACCATCGCGCTGTGGGTCAGCCCTTCCGCATCGCGCACCGTGTAGGTGAAGGTGTCGGTCGCGTTCTGGCCCTCCGCAAGGGCCTGCAGGCCCGCGGCGTTGCGCGGATCATACACTACCTTGCCATCCGCCCGGAGCACGAGCCTCGCCCCCATCGCGCTGGTCGCAGGCAGCGCATGCACCACAAGCGGTCCGGCGCCGTCGGGATCGCTGTCATTGGCGATCACGTCAATGGCGATGGCCGTGTCCTCGTTGGTGGCGCGCGCATCGGCTACCGCGACCGGCGGCGTGCCACCCTGGCGCCCGCCGATCAGCAGCGTGATCTCGGCGCCACTGCTGAAGAGCCCGGTCAGCGGCTGCGGCGTGGTCGAGACCCAGCCTTCCGGCAGGATCTGGTACACGACATAGCTGCCCGGGCCGTGATCGCCGAGATCGAAGGCGCCATCCACATCCGTGGTGTCGGAGACTTCGCCGACATCGAGCGTCGCGTTGCCGTTGGCGTCGAGGAAGACGACGCGGCCGGCGATCGCCGCTTCGCCGGCATCGCGCGCGCCGTCTCCGTCCGCGTCCTCGAACACCGTGCCGGTGAGCGAGGCGAGGCGGAAATTGCCGAAGGTGATGTCCGTCGCGGTCTCGCCGGCCGTCAGGGTCACGGTATGCACGCCCGGCGCCGCCGTCTCCTGCGGGCGGGTGGTGCCGCCGCCCGTGCCGCCATCGCCGCCGCCGGTGCCGCCGCCATCGTCGGGGAGCGAGGTGAAGCTCAGGATCTCCTCGAACAGCCGGGTGAACTGGATGCGCGGGAAGGACAGCCCGGTGTTGCGGACATTGTCCTCCTCGTCGTCGCCATCGATCACGAGGTCGCCGGTGCGCTTCAGCAGCGTGGCGAACTCCGCGGTGCTGAGGTTGCGGCCGAGCACCTGGTTGGCGAGCTGCTGCGCCAGCGCCGCGGCGCCGGAGACGAATCCCGCCGCCTGGCTGGTGCCCTGCATGGTCTGCACGCCGCCGGTCGCGTTCGCGCCGTTGAAGCGCGCGCCGGGCGCCATGATATCGAGCAGCTCGTCATCCCGCTGCGAGAAGGCGGAGATGCGGTCCGCGTCGGTCGAGTAGTCTGTGGCGCCGGTCGCGACCGTGAAGGGCCCGCCGAAATCGCCCGACCACACCGAGCCCACCGCGAGCACCGCCGGGTCCGCTGCCGGATAGGCGACGCCCATCGCGTTGTACTGGTTGTAGAAATTGCCCGCGGCGCCCACCGTGATGATGTCCATCCCCGCCAGCGTGGCGAACTCGTCGCCAAGCCCGTAGCGCGGCATGGTGCTGGTCCAGTTGCCGTTGTCCCCGAGCGACATGTTGATGACGCCGATGTTCCACGCCTCGGCGTTCGCGATGATCCATTGCAGCGCCTTCTCGACATTGCCGAAGGTGCCGCGCCCGTCATCGCCGAACACCTTCAGCACGATCAGCTCCGTGCCAGGCGCGACGCCACCGTAGCGCGCATCCTGGCTGCCGATCAGGCTCGCCACATGCGAACCGTGGCCCTTGGCATTGTCCTGCGCGCTCGCATCGTTGTCGGCGAAATCCCACTGGTAGACGATGCGGTCGGCCACGCCGTCCCCGTTCGTGTCCGGGCCGAAGAAGGCGTGATCCACATCGATGCCGGTATCGATCAGCACGGTCCGCACGCCGGTGCCGGTGAGGCCGGTGAAGCGGCTGTCCTGCAGCGCCGTGGTGAGCCCGGTGATGTCGCGCGAGGCACGGGTGGAGAGCGCGCCGAGATCAATGACGTCACTGCCATCCGGCAGCGCCCAGGTGCCACCGCAGGAGCAGCCCTCCATCGTCAGTTCGATGTCGGAGCCCGCGAGGCTGACGGCGATGCCACCGCCGGCGGCGGATGCCGTCGGCGTGGTCTGCACCCAGCCGACGCGCTGCACCTCCGCCACGATGTAGCTGCCGGGCAGGAGGCCTGAGAAGGTGTAGGTGCCGTCCGCTCCGGTGACGACGCGGGTCTCGCCTTCCTGCATGATCCCGTCGCCATTCGCGTCAAGGAAGATGGTCCAGCCCGCGACGCCACCCTCGCCGGCATCCTTGATGCCGTCGCCGTCGAGGTCCTCGAACTTCATGCCGGAGATCGAGACGGTCCGCACATTCCCGATCTCGACATCCGTCCGCTCCAACCCGCTGGTCACGCGGATCGAGGCCGGCGGCGTGGTGCGCGCCCAGCCTTCCTGCGCGACCTCTCCGATCCGGACGATGCCGGAGGTGAGGCCGGTGAAACTGAAGCTGCCATCCGCGCCGGTGACGGCGCTGACCTCGCCGGCATCGAGGATGTTGTTCCCGTTGCGATCCACGAACAGCGTCACGCCGGCCAGAACGCCTTCCCCGGCGTCGCGAACGCCGTCGCCGTCCAGGTCGTTGAACTTGATGCCGGAGATCGCACCCAGCTCGAAGCGCCCGAAATCGGTGTTCGCGCGGATCTGGCCTGCGGTGACGGTCACGTCGAAGCGGTTGGAGACCGGCGCGGTGGAGACAAAGCCGCTGCGCAGCTCCGCGACCACGGTGTGGCTGCCCGCCGCGAGGCCGGTGAACTGGTAGAGCCCGTTCGCGTCCGTGGTGGTCGAGACCTCTCCGGCATCCAGAACGCTGTCCCCATCGAGGTCGAGGAACACGGTGTAGCCGGCAAGTCCGACATCGGTGGTGCCGAAGGGGCTCGTGCCAAAGCTGCCATTGGCATCAATGTCCTCGAAGACGCGGCCGCTGATCCCGGTGGGCAGCTCGCCCACCCGCGTCCAGGTGACGTTGCGGCTGCCGGCCCCGGCATTACCGGCGCGGTCGCTGATGCCGGTGGCGGAGACGGTCAGGACATAGTCGCCGGTCGCGGCGGTGACCGCATCGAGGCCATTGATCCGATAGGTCGTGCCGGAGACATGGGTGATGGTGACCGCCCCCGAGATGTCCACCACGCCCCCGTTGCGCGTGAGCACCACGTCGTTCCAGTCGAAGCTTGAGAGCTCGACCGTCTCGGAGAGCGTCACGCCCAGCGTCGCGAGGGAGCTGGTTCGCGGATCGGGCGAGACGGCGGTGATGGCGGTGACCGCCGGCAGCGCGACATCCACGGTGACGGTGAAGATCGTGTCCTTCGTGTTGCCCGCATCGTCCACGGTGCGCACGCGGATATCGTGCTTGCCGGAACTGTTGAGCGTGACCGCGCCCTCGAAGCTCGTGCCGGTGACATCCGCTTCGCCGAGATCGGTGTTGGTGGTGAGGTCGTAGAAGCGCACCGTCAGCCCGGCTGTCGGGATGTCGCCAAGGATGCTGAAGGATTGGGTGTTGGTCAGTTCGTCATCCGCCACGCTGCCGGTATCAGGCGTGATGCGCAGATTCGTGGCTTCGCCAGGATCAGAGGTGTCCATGATCCACGACGACGTCGCCGAACCCAGGCCGATATTGCCGGCAAGATCGGTCACGCCAGTGCCCAGGACGCGCAGCGCGTAGACACCCTCCAGCCCAGACACCCAGTTGAACCCGGCGATGCGCCACTTGGTGTCAGTGAGCTGCGTCAGCGTCACCTGCGCGGGATTGATCAGGTTCGCGCCGCCATCCCGCGTCAGGCGAAGGTCCTCGGCGGTGAAGCTCGCGGGATCGATCGCCTCGGAGAAGGTGACGTCGAGCGACATCACCACGGTGTTGCGCGGGCTGGTCGCGACCGCCTCCAGCACCTCGATGGTCGGCCGCACCGTGTCGGTCCGCCAGGTCTCCGTGAAGCGGCCGGCGCCGGGTGCGCCCCCCGCGTCGCTGACCCCGGTGCCGCTGACGCTGAGCGCGTAGAGGCCCCCTGTCCCGGTCAGCGTGCCGAGCCCGTCAATGCGGAAGCGCGTCGCGCTGAGCTGGACGATCGAGACGCGCGAATCCAGCGCCACCGCGCTGCCATCCCGCGTGAGGGCGAGATCGGCGACGCCGAAGGTCGCCGCGTCGATCGCGCGGGAGAACTCGACCTCCAGCGTGCCGACGGCGATGTTGCGCGGATCGGGCTGGACATTCTCCACGCTGCGCACGACCACGCTCGTGGCCGACATCGCCCAACTCACGCTGCGGCTGGCGGTTGTGCCCGCGTTGCCGCCAAGATCAGTGACACCGGTGCCCGCCACGCGCAGCTCGTAATTGCCATCCGCGCCAGTGAGGCCGGCGAGGTTGCCGAGGCGATAGACGCCGCCGCCGAGCTCGGTGATCGTCATGCCCGAGAGATCGAGCGCCGTGCCATCCCGCAGCAGCGTGACGTCGGCGGCCGTGAAGGTCGCGAGATCGAGCGCCTCGGAGAAGGTCACGTCCAGCGCATTGACCGCCGTGGAGACGACTGCGGCGGGCTGCTGGATCGCGTCGAGCGTCGGCGCCACGCGGTCGTCCACCGCGAAGGTCAGCGTGTAGCTGCCGGTGGAGTTGCGGTCCACGAGGTGCAGCAGGTTCTCGATCGTCGCGCCGGGCTCGCCCGGCTTGAAGGTGCGGTTGGTGCGCCAGACCATTCCCTCCAACGGCAACTCGGTGCCGTCGGAGCGCACGACCTTCGTGAGCTTCAGCCCCGCGCCAGGGTCCGCGACCTTCAGATAGGTCCAACCGGCCTCCACATCGGCCGTCAGCGTGCGGGTCAGGCCACCACCCGAGCTCTGCACATTGGTCGCGAGATGCACCGCCTGTTTGCCGCCGGTGGAGAGGTAGATCGTGTCCGGCGCATGGTCGGGATCGGCGAGGTCGTTGACGAGATAATCCGGGATGCCGTCGCTCGTCGGGTGGTTGACGTTCACCTGGCGGATCAACTCGTGGATGTTGACGCTCTCGATCAGTGAGGCGCGCAGCCCGCCGAAATTGTCGATGTGCTCGAAGCTCGCATTGTACTCGACGAACTTGCCCTGCAGCGAGGAGAGCAGGTTCCACTGCGCCGTCACCGTATCGCCGGCATTGATACGGCCGAGATTGACGGTGAGCGAGGGCTGCGCCTCGGCCGCACCAACCTGGCTGCTGATGATCTCGAAATCGATCAGCAGGCCCTTCTCGTTCTCGATGATCTCGGGCTGGGCCGAGGTGATCGACATGTTGATCGCATCGCCCTTGCCCAGGTTCGTCACCTGGAGGCCGAGGGCGAAGGTCTCGGAAGGCTCGATCTGGTCGGTGAAGGGGTCGTCGCCGATGACGTCGCGCTGCCAGAAGTAGTCGAGCTGGAGGCGAGCCTCCGGGAGCACCGTGATCTGCGAGGAGATCAGCGGGACGTCGATCTGGTTGCCGCTGTCCTTGTAAAGCAGACGGCCGCCGATCGAGTAGCGCGTCGGCGCATCCACCGCCGCCCCCGCGGCGGGGAGGAAGGTGAAGCGCAGCGCGCCGCTGGCCTGCGGCCCCAGCATCCAGATGTCGGGCCCGCCGGTGAAGTTGGTGGCGTCGGGCCCGATGATGATGAACTTGTCGTTCGCGGAATTGCCCTCCGCGTCGCGGATGTCGAGGACAAGCTGCACGTCCTCGAGCGTGCCGTTGGTGCCGTTGTCGAGTTCCAGCGTGCCGGCGAAGGCGGTGCGCGTGATCACCGCCTCCTGCTCCAGCTTCAGGCGCACCTGTGCGCAGACTCCGGCTTCCGTGGGCGAGAGGTTGCCATCTGCGTCAAGCACCGTCGCGTCGCTGCTGGAAGGCCCGCAGAGCACGCTGCCACCATCCCAGATCACCGGGACCGACCAGGGCGAGCCGGGGCCGCCGCCATAGAAACCCCAGCCGCCGCCGCCGCCGCCGCCACCGCCAGGCGAGCCGCCGCCGCCCCCTATGTCCCAGTCCAGGCTGCAGAGGCAGGCCAGGATGTCGTCGAGCGCGCCGACAAGGCCGGCGCCGGCGCCGGCAAGCCCGCCCGTCGCCGCACCGAGCCCGACGCCGCAGATCGTCGAGACGATCGCCTGCGTGCAGTCATCCGCGCCGGCGCATTGCAGGATGGCGCCGATGACGTCGCAGATCAGATTGGCAGGATTGGCGTTCTTCGGATCCTTGATGAGGTCCTTGATGAGATCCTTGGCCGAGCCGCCGGCGCCCAGGATGTCCTCGCCGCAGAACACCGCATCGAGCTTGTGCGGCACCGAGACCCACTGCCCGTTCTGGCATTCATAGGTGTAGACGGCATCAATGCCGAGGCACTTCGCGATCGCGTTGCCCCATCCCTGCGCGGTGATGGGGATGTCCATGTCAGACGCGGCGACGATGTTGTCCCCTGTCGGGATCACCTTGTTGCTGCCGGCGGTGGCAAGCTGCGCCGCGAGCGGCGAGCCCTCACGCATGCGGATCGTGATGGGGATGGTCACCGAGCTCTTGGCCGGCAGCACATCGATGTAGTCGATCAACGGCGTGATGATCAGGTCCGGATCGTCGGTAGGAACCCGGATCTGCACCTGCTCCGCCTGGATGAGGCCGTAGTTGGTGAGCGTGATCTCCATCTGCGTCGTCTCGCCCGGCAGCACCAGCGGCATCAGCCGCGGCGTGTCGGTGACGACGACGGGCATCGGGACCTCGGTCTCGAACACCGTCTCGAGCACGATCTTGTAGCGGTCCTCGACCTCGATCGGCACTACGTTCCACTTGTAGCTCACGACCTGCCGATGCAGGAACGCGGTGGTCTCGTTGACGATGCCGGGCCGAACGTCAAAGGCGGTCTGGATGCTGTCGTGCTGCACCGCGCCGACCGAGAGCATGTAGCGGCCCTCGGCGATGTTTTCGAAGCGGACATAGCCATCCGCGTCGGAGATGCCGGTCGCTACCACCTGGTAGGTGTAGGGATCGGTGAGCGTCACCCGCGCGCCGGCGAGGCCCGGGTTGCCCTCGGCGACGTAGGTGTACTCGTCCTCCACCTTGATCACGGCGTCGCCCACGGCCTCCGAGATGGCGCGGAACTGGTAGGAGGTGGACAGCGTGCAGTTGGCGCCGTTCAGCACGACGGAGCCGGTGTAGAGGCCGAGCGGCAGAGTCGCGCCGGGCGTCAGGCGCAACGTCACCGTCGTGGTCTCGCCGACATCGAGCGATTCGATGGTGGTCGGCGTCAGCGCGCTGAGCCAGGGCTCGTTCGGAAGCACCAGAGTGAGCGGCCCGGTCTCGACGCCGCCATTGTTGGTGACGGTGAAGGAGACGAGCGTCTGCTGGTCGCGCAGCATGCCCGCCTGGAGGAAGCCGGGGCTGCCGACCAGCCGCGGCGTCAGCGGCGTGACGGTGACACCGAGCGACACGGTCTGGACCGCGCCTTCCGCCGTGGTGATCGTGAACACCAGGCGGCCCGAGGTCTGCCGATCCTGGTTCGCGGTGATGGCGATGCTCCCCTGGATCGCGCCGCTCGCGCCGATGGCGTTCGGCAGGTCGATCTCCACGTCCATCCAGTCGGGCTTACCACTGAGTGCGACCTGCACGTTGGTGAGCGGCACATCCGCGAGATTCTGCAGGTCGAAGGTGAAGGAGCGTTCCTGGTTCGGCAGCAGGTCCAGGCTCGCGGGGAAATTCTGCGCCCGGATGCCCAGCAGCGCGAAGCTGTCCTGCGCGGTCCGGTCCAGCACGCCGGGATGGTCGGCCGCGATGGTGTAGCGCCCGGTCTCCCCGGCGAGTGGCACGAAATCCATCGTGAAATTGCCGAGCGCGTCGGTGAAGCGGCTCAGCGTGCGGACATTGCCGTTCTCCGCGGTGACGGTGATCGTCACCTGCTTGAACGCCACACCCTCATCCGTCGCGGGGTCGAAGGCCCGGCCCGTGAGCTCGATCGGCGTGCCCGCCGGCGCGTGCTCCACCGCCGCGGAGACCGTCGCGCGGTAGGCCGGCGTCACATTGGTGGAGCCGACGGCGGTGTTGTTCCCCTTGACGAGTTCCTCCAGCGCCGCGTTCGGGTCCGACACCACGATCATGTAGACCGGGCCGGTGCGATTGCCGGCGATGAAGTTCACCGTGCGCTGGTAGGCTTCGCCCACATTCAACGCCTGGCCGGCCTGCGTCGTGACCAGCACGTCGTCGCTGCCCAGCACCATGTCGGCCGAGACATAGACGCGGTCCACCCAATTGCCGCTGGCCGCGCCCAGGCCGCGGTTGGTGACCGTGAACTGCGCCGCCACGACCTCCCCGGTCTTGACGCTGGTCGGCATCTGGATCGCGGTGATCTGCAGGTCCGGCAGGTCGCGGTCCGTCACCTGCAGGCCCGCCGAGCCCGCGTTGAAGCCGGCGGCGGAGGCAAGGATCGTCGCGGAACGCGTGCCGTCGTTGATGCCGTCCAGCACGCCGGTGACGGTGAAGGTCGCGCTGTCCTGACCGTCGAGGATGGTGACGGTGGTCGGCACCGTCGCCTCGGTGGTGTCATCGCTGACCAGCGTCACGGTCAGCGCGCCCGTCGTCCCGGTGTTGCGGCGGACCGTGCCGGTGGTGGAGCCAGCCTCCCCGATCACGTTCTGCGCCAGGTTCACCGTCAGCGTCGGGCCGTCATCGTCCAGGATCTGCACCGCGGTCTGCGTCGCCGTGCCGGGCACCGCCACCTTCACCACGCTGTCCGCGATGTCCACGCGGATGAGCGCCAGCCGGTTGCCATCCACCTGCACGTTATCCTGGATGGCGATCGGCACGTCCACGCTCTGCCGCCCCGCCTCGATCACCACGCGGTTGGGGAAGCGCATCTGGTTCGGATCGCCGCTGAGGATCAGTTCCAGCGGCTGGTTGGCGTTCAGGCTGCGCGTGATCGTCAGCGTCGTCCCCGTCGCGCCCGCGCCTTCCGACACCGAGGACTGGCTGAGCGCGAGCGTGATGTCCGGGATGTCGTTGTCGAAGACAGTGATGAGCTGCGAGCCGGTGGCGTGCCCGATCGCCTGCGCGGTCAGGCGCACGTCGCGCGCGCCCTCGATGATGGTGTCGTCCACCAGCGTGACGGGCACCTGGATGCTGGACTGGCCGATCGCGAAGGTGACGCTGGCCGGCACCGTCGCCTTGTGGGTCTTGTCGATGCCGAGCGTGACGGTCAGCGCCGCATCCGTCGGCGTGTTGCGGGTGATGGTCGCCATCACCTGCCCCGCGCCCTCCCCCGTCGTCGCGGAGGGGAAGCTGACATTCAGCGCGGGCGTGTCGTTGTCCGTGATGCCGAGCAGCGCCTGGCCGCCGGCGTAGTTCGTCGCGGTCGCCACGATCGTCGCGTTGCGCGTACCGTCCACCAGCGCGTTGTCGGTGACGCCGATCTGGAAGGAGGCGGAGGACGCGCCCGCCGCGATCGTCACCGTCGCCGGCAGCGTCACCTCGCCGCCGCTGCTCGCCAGATTGACGACCAGCGCGGAGGCGGTGTCGCCGCTGCGCGTGACGCGGCCGGTGGAGGCATTGCTTCCCGCCCCCTCCGAGACCGGGTTGGGGTTCAGCGTCACCTGGAGGCTCGCCGCGACCTGGGTGGCGGCGTCGTCAATGCTGGCGTTGTTCTGTTCGTTCAGCTCGAAGAGCGCATTGGCCGCATCGGTCTGCACGACGAAGCGGCGCGGCCCCTCCGCGAAGGCGGGCAGCGTCACCATCGCGGTGCGAATCACGGAGGCGCCGGCGGCGATGGACTGCCCTTCGTAGTACTGCGTCGCGATCAGCGTGTCATTGCCGAGAACGCTGTCGTCCGAGAGCAGGATCCGCTCGCTCCACGCACCGGTCGCGGCGCGGCTGCCGGCGTTCGTGACGGTCCAGGTGAGCTGCACGGTCTGCCCGGCGGCCGCATTGGCGGGCGCGGTGATGTCGCTGATCAGGAGGTCCGGATAGGTCGCCAGCGTCGAGGTCACCGTGGTGAAGCTGATGTTGTTGCCTTCGCCGGAGGCGCCGCCGCTCCGCTCGAACACCTGGCCGTAGCGGTCGGTGGTGACGCGGACGAGAATCTGACCGACGCTCGTCACCCCGTCCGGCAGGCGGAAGCTCGCGCTGCGGGCGAGACCGGCGCCGGCGGCGACGCTGCCAGTCTGCGCGACGTTGAGATCGGCCAGCACCGAGCCGGTAGTCTGGTTGATGACCTCGACGCGCTCATTGTAGGCGCCGGACGGCGCATCGCCGATATTGCGCGAGGTCCAGCTGATGTCGAGCGTCTCGCCCGAGACCGGCGACGCCGGCACCACCGCGAGATTTTCCACCACGAGATCGGCGTAGTTCGACATCGCCGCGGCGCGCGTCACCGTCGTCGCGTTGTTCGACTCGGCCGGGCTGCCGGCCGCGCCCTCATAGGCCTGGCTGTAGATGTCGGTCGTGACCGTGACGCGGATGTTGCCGGTGCCGCGGTCGCCATCGGGCAGATTGAACTGGTACTGCCGCGCCACGCCGGTGCCCGAGGCGATCGCCCCCTGCGCGGCCGCGTCGCGGAACAGGTCCGCCTGGACCAGCACCTCGTTCGTGTCGAGGTTCACCACCCGCACGCGCTCATAGAATGAATTCCCGGCCGCGCCGGGCCCGGTGTTCTGCGTCGTCCAGCTCACCGTGGCCGGCTGGCCTGAGCGCAGCGTCGGGTTGCCGGTGATGTCGAGGCCCTGCACGACGAGGTCGGGCAGCGGTGCCTGCGTCACCGTGACGGCGGCGGAGGCGGTGACGTTGTTGCCCTCGTCCAGCCCTTCATTCACCTGGCCGAACGCCTCGGTCTGCACCACGAGATACCACTGGCCCGCGATGTCGATCGGCAGCGTGACATCGAGCGAGCGGGAGACGTTGGTGGCGGCGTTGAGCGTCGCCGTCACCGCGCGCTCGCCGAGGAATCGCGGATTGCCGGACAGGTCGGGCGTCTGCGAGAGGAAGACGCGGTCCGTCCAGCCGCCCGTAGCCGGCGCGGTGCCGGCATTGCGGGCGACCCAGGAGACGTTGATCGTCTGCCCGGAGGTCGCATTCGGCGGCACCGTCACGCTGGTGACGCGGAGGTCCGGATGCGTCGCCGCGATGCTGGCCGCGGAGGTGGCGCTGTTGTTGGCGTCCGCTCCCGCCTCGAACAGCGTGTTGTTCGCATCGGTCTCGATGCGGATGCGATAGTTGCCATCCGCCACCGCCGGCCAGTTGAAGGTCGCGCTGCCGTTGTAGCTGGCGCCGGCGGCGAGCCCGCTGCGGTTGATGTTGGCCAGCGTGATGCCGCCCGGCACCCCATCCTGCACCAGCACGACGCGATCCACCCAATTGCCGATCGCATCCCCCGTGCCGCTATTGGTCACCGTCCAGGTGACGGTGCGGGACTGCCCCGGCACGGCGCCGGCCGGCACCTGCACGTCGGAGACCGTCAGGTCCGGGCTCCGAAGCGTGATCGGCGCTGCGGTCGCCTGCGTGTTGTTGGCGCGCAGGCCCTTCTCGTAGACCTCGGTCAGCACATCGGTCCGCACGATGACGAAGCGCTGGCCCGAGGCGTTGGCCGGCAGGTTCACGGTCAGCGCGCCCTCATAGATGCCGTTCACCGCCAGCGGCGCGCCGGCACGGATCACCGTGCCGAGCACGACATCCCCGGCATCCAGTATCGCGTCCTCCGAGAGATAGACGCGGTCGCGCCAGGTGCCGACATCGGTCGGGCCGTCGCCGATGTTCTGCACCTCCCATGTCACGGTCACTTGTTGCCCACTCGAAACATCGCCGGGCGCGGTTACGCTCAGCACGTCGAGATCGGCGAAGGGCGAGGTGACCGCGATGGCGCGGAAGGCGGTGACGTTGTTGCCGCGGGTGTCCGGCTCCAGCACCGCGTTGCCGCTGTCGGCGCGCACCGCGAGGTAGTAGGTGCCTTCCAGCCTGGGCGGCAGCGTCACATCCAGCGCGGCGTTGTAGAAGGCGCCCGCGGCCAGCCCGGCATTGCGGTTGCGCGTGCCGATGACGACGTCATCGGCATTGCCAAGGACCTCGTCGGTGCTGAGAATGACCTGGTCCGTCCAGCTCGTCACATTGGTCGCGCCGAGCCCCTGGTTGGTGACGCGCCAGGTCACGCTGATCACGCCCTCGCCACGGCCGGTCGCCGGCGCGACGAGGTTGCTCGGCAGCAGGTCCGCGTAGTTGCGCAGCGCGACCTCGCGCTCAATCGTCGCGGCGTTGTTGCCCTCGGCATTGCCGGCGGGCAGCGCCTCGGTGATCTGCGTGGCGCCGTTCGGTGCCTGATCGGCCGTGACCGTGATGGAGAGCGTGCCGGCGCCCGCGCTGCCCTGCGGGAGCGCGAAGCTGTAGCTCCGAGCGGCATTGCCGCCGGCTGCGAGCGCGCCGAGCGTTGCCTGGTCATAGGGCACGGCGGCATCCACCAGCACGTGTCCAGTGGTGGTGTTGACCACGCGCACCCGGTCCACCCAGCCCTGCGGCGTGGCGGCGTTGCCGGCATTCGTGTCGGTCCAGGTCAGGGTGATCGTGTCGCCCGATTGCGGCGCCGCGTTCGTCATCGCGAGATTCAGCACGCGCAGATCGGGCGCCGAGAGCAGCGTCGTGCTGCTGGCGTTGTTCGCCTCGCCGGTGCCGCCCGCATTCGCCTCGAAGGCGACATCGGTGATGTCGGTCGTGACGGTGAAGGTGAAGTTGCCGGTGGAGGACAGGCCGGCGGGCCAGGTGATGGTCGTGCTGCGGGCGCGCGTCTCCCCCGCGCCGAAGGGCGCGCCGATGCTCGCGTTCAGCGTCACCGTGGTCAGCAGGATGTCCTGGCCGGTGATGGTGTTGCGGACGACGAGCCGCTCGCTGACCGGCGCCGTGACGGCGGCGGTGCCGTCGTTCCGCGTCGTCCAGCTCACCGTGACGCTGTCGCCCGGCGCCCAGCCGGCAGCCGGCACGGCGCCGACATTCGCCACCGTCAGGTCGGCATAAGGCGCGAGCTCCGCCGTGATCTCGCCCTGCGTCGTGTTGTTGCTCTCGGCGGTGCCCGATGCGTTGATCTCGTCGAGCGCGTTGGTGAGATCGGTGGTGACCTGCACCAGGAACTGGCCGGCGCCGCGATTGCCCGCGGGCAGCGTCAGTGTCGCCTGGCGGTCCACGAAGCCGCCGGGCGCGAGGCCGCCGCCGCCAGGTGTGTAGGGCACGACGATGCTGGCGACGATCTCGCCGGTGTCCACGCGCCGCACCACGACACGGTCCGACCAGGTGGCGTCGGCGGCGAGATTGCCGAGATTGCGGTCACGCCAGGAAACCGCGATCTGCCCGCCGGAGACGATCGCCGGGCCACCCACCGGCAGCACCGTGATGTCCTGCACGACAAGGTCTGGCGCCGGGGTGGAATCCAGGTGGGAGATCCGCACCGGCTGCTGCACCGGGTTGGGATAGACGCCGAAAGTATAGCTCTGGTTCCCGGTATCCGCCGCGTGGCCATCGATCATCAGCAGGTAGGTGCCGGACTGTGTCAGAGTCAGCGTGTCCACGTCGTTGCCGAAGCCGAGGCCGAAGACGACCTGCCCGCTGGGTCCGATCAGCCGCCAATAGGTGTTGCCCGAGCT